>JAABUQ010000927.1_pt1 | contig 66508 bp, 59 predicted proteins | sample 5560001 | NCBI WGS metagenome assembly JAABUQ01 (sample SAMN10711888, study PRJNA513371) | rock metagenome | isolation source: Antarctica rocks | place: Antarctica: Victoria Land, Finger Mt nord | collected 2015-12-18
AAAGATCAAAGAGCCGACAGGGACCAACAACGATCACTCTCGCGCGCTCAGAGGTCGCCAGGCCGTCTTGGACCCCCATACTTCAGGACCCACCTAGGGCAGGCTGACGGTGACCCCACCGGCTTCGTCGAGGAACTCGAGTCGCGGCGTACCGTCACCAGCCACCGCCAGCTGCAGTCGGATCCGCCCCTGGGCGTCACGCAGTTCGATGACCGAGGACCGCTCTCGGGTCTTGCCCACGAACAACCGGGTGGCGCCGCCCTTTGACGGCGACGCTTCGTCCGGGCGATCCCATACCCACAGGCCACCCTCCCGGCCGCCGTCGGCCTCGTGATGCATGATGCCCACCACCTGGTCCTGCTTGAACTGGTCGAAGAGCAACGCCGCGCCGGCCGAATAGCCCGTGTCGTGGCATTGGCCAGCGAACACCAGGCCACCGCATTCGTCGCCCTCCTCGTTGTAGAAGATGAGGCCGGCGGCATTGCCCCCGGGACGTTCGAAGGTCTCGCCGTCGCAGACCGGGTCCGGAGCGCGGGCAGTGTTGGAGATGACCATGCGCAGTGCGCCACCCGCCTCGACCACGTCGATGCGTTCGACTTCGAGAACCCGCCGGGACTCGAGGGCCTCGACGCGAGCCCGAAGTTCGGCGAGTTCGGCCTGTTCGTCCACCAACTCAGCATAGTTGCCGGTCATCGCCCGGCTACGTTCTCCCTCGGTCACCGGGGGCGGGACCGTGCCGGCCCGACTGGCCGGTGGATCCATCCCGGGGCGCCGACCGGAGACTATCCTGCCCCGAATGCCATGCCACGCGTCCGTCCCCACGAACCGGGCCGGCGGACCTCCTCGGCTGAGGTGACCTTGCTTTACGGCGCCGCGGCCTGCCTGATGCTCGCCCAACTCCTTGGTATCTACGCGCTGAAGACCAAAAAGGCCGACCTGATCTTCGCCCTGTGCATGGTCGGCCTCCTGGCCGCCGGCGCCGCACTGGGAGTCAGCGGCACCCTCCAACAACTCTGAGCGGACCGACTCGCTCCTTGCGCGGCAATGGCGGGCTTTGTCCTCGGCGATCGCCCTGCTAGGGTCATCGCCCGTCTTGACGTTCATCGAGAAGCTGCTCGCAGCGGACCCCCATCGAGTGGGTTCCAGGGCGAAGTGGTCGATGGTCGGCAGCCTTGTCGCCGTTGTCCTCATCGTCGCGCCCGGAGGGGTCGCCACCGCCGATTCGGTGAGTGACACCCAGGGTCAGATCAGCGCGCTCCAAGCCCAGGTGGACTTCGGGGCCGGCCAGATCCACACCCTGACCCAGGCCTTCCAGCAGGCCAGCGTGGACGCCGCCAATCTCGCCCAGCAGGTGGCCACCGATGCGGCCACCCTGCAGGCCATGCAGGCGAAACTGGACCACAGCGTCTCGACCCTGCGGGACCAGGCGCTGCGCTCCTACACCGGCCAGAGGGCGCACACCTCGACGTATGCCGCGCTGGGGGGGTCGGCAAACCCGGCGGTGCGAGCCGAGTACCTCCTGGTGGCCAGCGGGAGCGTGACCGACTCGGTCGACAAGCTGCGCGTGGAACAGTCCCAGGTCCAGATCCAGCAGGTGACGGTCCGCAACGAGCAGGTGGCCAATGCCACCGCCGTCCACAACGCCGGGGTGGCCCGGGAGGCGGCCCTGACGCTGGCCGGCACCGAGGAACGCAGCCTGAGCCAGCTGCAAGGCGTTCTCGTTGGCCAGCTGGCAACCCGGGCCGCCGCCCAGGTCACCGCCGAGCGCCGGCGCGACGGGGCTGCCGGAGCGCTCGGCGCACCGAGCGCTCCGAGCGCGCCGGCGGCTCAGGGCGGACCGGTCAACGGTGGTCTGGTCTCCGTCGTGCAGGGCATCGTGGGCCCGCCCCCGGCCCCCGCCCCCAGGTCGACGCCGGCTCCCGGCCCCGCCCCCATCCCGGTTCCCGCCCCCCCACCCGCGCCGGTGGCCGCACCCGCACCGCTCCCCGCGCCGACTGACGGCGGGGGGGGAGCAGGTGGCAACTGGGCCCGGCTCCGCCAATGTGAGTCGGGGGGCAACTACCAGGAGAACACCGGGAACATGTATTTCGGTGCCTACCAGTTCAGCCAGGCGACGTGGAGTGCCCTGGGCTTCCCGGGACGACCCGATCAGGCGTCGCCGGCCACCCAGGACGCCGCCGCCATGCAGCTCCAGGCCCAGAGCGGCTGGGGCCAGTGGCCGGCCTGCTCCCGGGCCTTGGGCCTGAGGTGACCGGCTCGCTCAACCCCACCGGTGGGGCCACCCGCTGATCGGGATTGCTCCGCTCAATGGGTGGGGGACGTGGGAGAATGACCTCCATGGACGGGGAAAGCGTGGTCGGGGCGGTGGGACATCTCACGGTGTCCATCCCCGAGGGCGGCCCCGGTGAGGTGGTCGTCGCTATTCGAGGCGGCTCGGAGGCCTATGCGGCATGGGCCGACGGGCCGGTGGCCAAGCACACCCAGGTGCTGGTGATCGACCAGCGCTCACCACGCTCGGTCACCGTCACCCCGTTCATCACCTCCCCCGCGCTGCTCAAGGAGTGACCGGATGTTGTTCTGGCATGTTCCCAAACCCAATGAGGCCATCCTCATCTCCGGCTCGAAGCACCGGGACCCCGGCGGCCCCCAGTTCCGAATCGTCACCGGCCACGGTTGCTTCGTCGTGCCCATCAAGCAGCGGGCCAACCTTTTGTCCCTGGCGCTGCGCGAGGCCGAGGTCGTGGAGGAGTGCGTCTCCAAGCAGGGGATCAGACTGCAGATTCGCGCGGTGGCGGTGTTCAAGGTGGGCGATGACCAGCAGTCCATCGCCAACGCCGCCCGCCGCTTCCTCAGCGAGCAGGACGCCATGGAGGAGCTGGTGGGACGGGTCTTCGCCGGCCACCTGCGCTCCATCGTGGGCGGCCTCACCGTCGAGGAGATCATTCGGGAGCGGGACCGGGTGGGCCAGGAGATCAAGGATGGCAGTCATCCGGAGATGGAGAAGCTGGGACTGATCGTCGACAGCCTCCAGATCCAAGAGGTCGAAGATGCCACCGGTTACATCAACAACCTGGCCGCTCCTCACGCCGCCGCGGTGGCCAGCCAGGCCCGCATCGCCCAGGCTCAATCCGACCAGGCGGCGACCATGAGCGAACAGGAGGCCGAGCGGAACAAGGCAGAATACGAGCGCCAGACGCGCGTCGCTCAGGCCGGCTACAAGGCCCAGGTCGATCAGGCCCAGGCCGAGGCCGCCCAGTCGGGCCCGTTGATGCAGGCTCGGGCCTCGCAGCAGGTCATCGAGGAACGGACCCGCCTGGCCGAGAGGGAGGCCGACCTGGCCGCGCAGCGCTTGGTGGCCGAGGTGCAAAAGCCGGCCGATGCCGAGGCCTACCGGGTCCGGACCCTGGCCGAGGCAGAGCGCGACGCCATGCAGCTCCGGGCCCAGGGCCTGGGGGGCGGAAACCAGCAGCTTCTGGCGGCCAGCCTCCTGGCCCAGCAGCTCCCCGAGCTGGTAGCCAGCTCGGCCGAAGCCCTCGAGAACTCCAACCTCGTCGTGCTCAACGGCTCCGAGGGGGTCACCCAGGTCCTCTCCGGAGTGGCCGGCCAGGGCCTGGCCATCCTCGATGTGCTACGCCACGGCCTGGGGTTGACCCGGGACGGGGAGGCAGCCGACGCTGCCGATCGGTCACCCCGGGGGGGCAACAACCCGGCCCCCGCCTCGCTGCCCGGCGCCATCGACAATGGCCCGCCCGTCGCTCCGGGCCGACCATCCTCCTCGTAGGTCTGAACGGGTCGTCACCACAGCGCCCGGAGGGCGGCGTCGAGGGCGCCGGCCACCGGAGCGTGGTCGCCCAGGGGGACCTCGTCAGGAGCAGCACGAACGGCTCGGTGATCGAGGAGGGGTTCGACTGCGGGCGGCAGGAACCTGCTGCGCTGCGCCCAACCGTGGCGGTCACCACGACCGTTGGCCCCACGATGGTGATAGCGAAGCGGCGCGTAGAGGTGGAGGTGGTCACGGGCTCTGGTCAACGCCACGTAGAAGAGTCGTCGCTCCTCGTCGATCCCCTGCGGGTTGCCGGTAGCCAGGTCGGAAGGGAACATCCCGTCGGCGGCGTGCACCACATGGACGACCCGCCATTCTCCGCCCTTGGCGGAATGCACGGTGGAGAGGGTGATCCAGTCGTCGTCGAGCACCGGCGGGCCGGCGAGGTCCCCCGTCGAGCGCGGTGCACTCAAGGTGAGGTCGGCCACCAACGCCGACCGGCTGATGGCGCCACCGGCGCTTCGGGCCACTGCGGTGAAGTCCCGGAGACGCATCTCGGCGTGGTCGTAGCGCCGGCGGATCAGCGGATCGAGCGCCCGGCTCAGGCGCTCCACCTGCTCGGAGGCTCCGAGTCCGAGGGCCTGGCAGTCGGCCAGCGCGGCGACCAGTTCGTCCAACTCGTCGGCATCCGTGCGGATACGGGGCCGATCCGGACCGATGAAGATGCTGAGCGGATCGTGACCTCTCCGACGCCGGCCCACGCCCAGCTCGGCGGTGACCCGGGCGGTGGTGGCCGGACCCACGCCATCGAGCAGGCCCAGCACCCGGGGCCATGCCAGCTCGTCCCAGGGATTGTCGAGAACCCGGAGACAGGCCACCAGGTCCCGGACATGGGCGATCTCCACAAAGCGCAGGCCACCGAATTTGACAAAAGGGATGTGGCGACGCCGAAGCTCGATCTCGAGGAGGTCGGTGTGGCTCGACGCCCGGGCCAGGACGGCCTGGTGGCGGAGGGCGATCCCCGTCTCGTAGTGCTCGAGGATGACATCGCACACGGCGTCGGCTTGCGACGCCTCGTCGGGACAGGTGGCCAGCATGGGACGCCGACCGCCGCTCCGGGTGGTCCACAATCGTCGATCGCCACCCTCCGCCAGGTCCCCCACGACGGCATTGGCCAGGGCCAGTATGGGGCCTGTCGAGCGGTAGTTCTGCTCCAGGGTCACCGTGGTGGTGCCGGCGAACCGCTCGGCGAAGTCCGTCAGGTTGCGCGCCGTGGCGGCCCGGAACCCGTAGATGGCCTGAGCATCGTCGCCGACCACGGTCAGCCCCGCGCCGGCGGTGCACAGCCCAGCGAGAATGTCCGCCTGGACCACATTGGTGTCCTGGTATTCGTCGACCAGGACATGGTCATAGAGGCCGGCAAGCACCGGGCCCAGGGTGGGATGCTCGGTGGCCGCCCGCCAGAAGAGGAGCAGATCGTCGAAGTCGACCAGCCCGGCCGCCCGCTTTCGGTCGGTGTAGGCCCCGAAGATGGCGGCGATGGCCTCGACGTCGTCGAGGCACCAGGGGAAGTCCGTGGCCACCACGTCGGCCAGGCGCGTGCCGGCGTTGACCACGCGCGAGTAGATCGACGCCAGGGTGGCGGCTCTGGGGAAGCGGCGCCGTGGGGCAGTGGTGCCAACCGCGGCTGCCAGCTCGGCGCGCACCAGGCCCATGAGCTCCCCGGTGTCACCGGCGTCGAGCACGCTCCAGGTATCGGCCAGGCCCACGACCGCGCCGTAGCGGCGCAGCAGACGGTGGGCAATGGCGTGGAAGGTGCCGGCGTGGATCTGGCGGGCGACGCCGACATCGGTGAGGGCGCCCGCCCGGCGAACCATCTCGTCGGCCGCCCGCCGGCTGAAGGTGACCAGGAGGATCCGACCGGGCGGGACCCCATCGTCGATCAGCTCGGCCAGCCGGGCCACCAGGGTTCGGGTCTTGCCCGTCCCCGCCCCGGCCAGGATGACCAGGGGCCCGCCTTGATGACGTACCGCCCGGAGCTGTTGAGGATTGAGGCCCTCGGTCCCCGCCGCCGGCTTCGTCCCCGTGATCGCCACCACCCAACTGTAGCTCATCCATCGAACGCGTGTTCGTCTCGGGTGACTGTCACCGCTCCGTGGAACCTCGGTCATGGTCCTGGCCAGGAAGGGCGATGACCGTCACCGCCGCAGCTCCGGAGCTACGGATTGGCCCGCTGACCCTGCCCCTCCCCGTGGTGCTGGCCCCCATGGCCGGGGTGACCACAAGCGCCTACCGTCGGCTGTGCGCCGAGTTCGGCGCCGGCCTCTACATCAGCGAGATGGTCACCGCCCGGGCTCTGGTGGAGGGCAACAGCCGCACCATGCGGATGGTCGGGTTCCGTCCCGACGAGGCGGTGCGCAGCGTGCAGCTCTACGGCGTCGAACCCGCGGTGATCGGCGCCGCGGTGCGCCGGCTGGTCGACGAGATCGGGGTCGACCACATCGATCTCAACTTCGGCTGCCCGGCGCCGAAGGTGACCCGGAAAGGGGGCGGGGCGGCTCTGCCCTTCCGCCGTCGTCTCTTGGCGGCGGTGGTCCGCAGCGCCGTGCGCCACGCCGGACCTGTGCCGGTCACCATCAAGATGCGCATCGGCACCGACGCCATCCACCGCACGTCGGTGCAATCCGGCCTGATTGCCGAGGCTGAGGGAGCGGCGGCGGTGACCCTGCACGCCCGAACGGCAGAACAGCTCTATGCCGGGGCCGCGGACTGGTCGGCCATCGCCGAGCTCAAGGCCGCGGTGGAATCGGTGCCTGTGCTCGGCAACGGGGACATCTGGGAGGCGGGAGACGCCTTGGCCATGATGGCCGCCACGGGATGCGACGGTGTCGTGATCGGGCGCGGCTGCCTGGGCCGACCGTGGCTCTTCGCCGACCTGGCCGCCGTCTTCGGTGGCAAGGCGCCCCCGCCCGCTCCCGTGCTGGGCGACGTGGCCGCCACCGTGGCCCGCCACGGCCGGATGCTCAGCGAGGATCACGGCGAGGATCTGGCCGTCCGGGAGTTGCGCAAGCACATCGGTTGGTACCTGACCGGCTTCCCGGTGGGTCCCGTGGCCCGGCAACGTCTGGCTCAGGTGTCGTCGTTGGCCGACCTCGACGACCTCCTGGCCCACCTCGACCCCTTCCTTCGCCAGCCTGAGGGATCCGCCACGCTGCCCCGGGGCCACCTTCACGGGCCCCGCCCGGTCGCACTGCCTCCGGGCTGGCTCGACGATCCTGACGATCCCCGGCCGCCCCGGGGGGCCGATGCCTTCGTCTCCGGCGGATAGGCCGACGGGTGGAGGCCATGGCGGCCATGGTTCGGTCCGGCCGTTACCGTATGCTCTCGAAGATGCCCGCTCAGCCCATCTCCGACGCGGGCGAGGTGGCCTTTGACTCCTGGGGGCGTTGTTGAGCGCAGACGACCTGGCGGCCCCTCGCACGGCGGTCACGGTTGTGGTGCCGACCCGCAACGAGTCCCCCAACGTCGAGCTCCTCGTTGACCGCTTGGCGCATGCCCTGGGTGGCGATACCGGCTGGGAGGTGATCTTCGTGGACGACTCCGATGACGACACTCCTGATGCCATCGTCGCCCAGCGCCGGGCCGACCGGGCGATCCGCCTCCACCACCGGCCCGCCGGTCAGCGGTTCGGCGGCCTGGGCGGCGCTGTCCAGGACGGTTTCGCAGCGGCCGGCGGTGAGGTGATCGTGGTGATGGATGGCGATCTGCAACACCCCCCCGAAGCGGTGCCCACCCTCCTGGCCACCATCGGGGCCGGTGAGGCCGATCTGGTGGTCGGCACCCGATACGCCGGCGCCGGCATCGCCGGCGGCCTGTCGGGTCCGTGGCGCCGGGGCGTCTCGTCGACCAGCCGGATGCTGGTCCATGCCCTCATCCCGCGCTCGCGACCCCTCACCGATCCGCTGAGCGGGCTGTTCGCGTTCAAGCGTTCGGTGATCGAAGGAGTCACCCTCGAGGCCAACGGATTCAAGATCCTTCTCGAGGTCGTGGCTCGCGGGCGCTGGCATCGCGCCGTCAACGTGGCCTACCGCTTCGATCGTCGCTACGCCGGTCGGTCCAAGGCCAGTCTCCACCAAGGACTGCTGTTCACCCAGCACCTGATCCGGTTGGCCAACCACAGCCGCCAGCCGCTTCACGCCCCACCACCGGTGGTCCCGTCGGCTGACTCGGCGGCCGCCCCCGCCGGCGGGATCAGCGAGCAGACCCGGTCAGTGGGCGGCCTTGCCGACCGCGGCGCGCACCGTTGAGGTCACGTCGCCCAGGATGACGTTGGAGACGGGCACGGCATCGGCGTAGAGCACCACCACGATGGTTCCGCCGTCGCGGGCCACCACCACGGTGAGACGCTCGGTCCGGCCCTGCACGCTGTAGGTGCCCTGGACGGCCATTGCTTCGTCGCCCAGGGCGGGGATGGACAGCGGTTGGAGGGCGACGGGCACCGAGGTGGTGTGGATCGAAAACCCCGGTGCCCGGCAGGCGCTCAGGGCGGCGGTCGCGGCCCGATAGGCATCGGCGGCGACGACCGGCGAAGGTAGGGCGCTGAGTTGCTCGTTGATGATGGGCAACTGACCCTGATAGGGACCTTCCAGGAACGTCGTGACCTGGTGGACGGCGCCCGGGACACGACCAAGCGAGGCGAGGCATCCCGACCCTGAAAGCTGCTTGGCACTTTCCGCCGGCACCGGGGTGTAATACCCGCCGAGGTCGTCGGCCACCAGCAGCTGGGCCAGGAGGTCGGCCTCGCTCACGGTCCCCCCCGGCGGCGGATTCGAGGGGTGCGACGAGCTTGGGGGCGGAGCCGACGTGGGAAAACTGGGAACGGGCCGCACCGAGGACACGACGGGTGGATCGGCCGGTTGCGCCAACAGAGCGACGCCGCCGGCAATGAGCAGGACCACGCAAGCGCCCAGGATCAGTCCTTGCAGACGGGGCACCGGCTCAGCGAGATAGCCGCTCGGTGGACAGGGGCGGCGGTGCACTCTGCTCGGACGATACCGTGCGGCTCATGTGGGGACGGCGCCCGATTCGGCGATCACCCCGCTGAAGGCCCGGGCCGCCACCACATCGGTCTCAGTCACTCCACCGGAGCTGTGGGTGCTCAGCACCAGGCGCACCGTCCGCCACCGGATGTCGATATCGGGATGGTGATCAAGGGTCTCGGCCACCGCGGCGACGGCGGCAACCAGCTCGATGGCCGCCGGGAAGCTGCGAGCCCGCACTTCGCAGGTGATCTGCTCGGGTCCCCCGTGCCAACCCGGTAGGGCGGTCAGGGCCTCGTCGAGCTGGGTGGGGCCCAGGCGCCGGCGCGCCGGGGGCGCCAGGTCGGGATCGGAAGGATCGGTCATGACTCCGGTCTACACTGTGCCCCGGTTAACACTGTGGACTGGCGCGCCGGGAAGTCTGGTCGGCATCCGAAACCGTTGTCGAGAGCCGCCCATGCGCACCGTCGAGATCGTGTTGTCCCTCGTGGTGGTGGCCACCGTCGTCGCCACCTTCGCGCGACGGCTTCGAGTACCGGCACCCTCCCTGCTCGTCCTGGCCGGCGTGGCGGTGGGCCTCATTCCGGGCACTCCCGCCATCCGCATCACCCCGGCCCTGGTCAGCGTCGTCGTCCTACCTCCCCTGCTCTACGCGGCCGGCGAGGCCCTTCCCCGCCACCAACTGCACCGGATCTGGAAGCCGGTGACGGTCCTGGCCGTGGGCTTGGTGGCCGCCTCGGCGGCCGCGGTGGCCGGGATAACCGTGGCCATCACCTCCATTTCCCTGCCCAGCGCGTTCATGCTCGGTGCCGTCCTGGCCAGCACCGACCCGGTGGCGGTGACCGCACTGGGCCGGCGCCTCGGCCTCCCCGAACGGGTTCAGGCCCTGGTCTCGGCCGAGAGCCTCTTCAACGACGCAACCAGCCTGGTGCTGTTCCGAGTGGCTCTGGGTGCGGTGCTGGCCGGGGGTTCGTTGTCCTGGGGCCACGCCGGCGTGCAGTTCGTGCAGTTGGCCGGGGGAGGCGCCCTCATCGGGGCGGCGATGGCGTTCGGCGTGGCGGCGGTGCGCCGGCGCAGCGACGATCCCGTCCTCGAGACCGTTTCCGCGCTGGCCACCCCGTACCTGGTCTACGTGGTGGCCGAGGCGGCCCACACCTCGGGCGTGACCGCCGTGGTGGTCACCAGCTTGATCGTCGGCGTACGAACCCGCCGCCACACCACGGCCCGCGTCCGCCTTCAGGTCGACGCCGTGTACGACACGGTGATCTTCGGCCTGGAAAGCGTGGTGTTCGCCCTCATCGGTCTCCAACTCCCGCTCCTGGTCCAAAACCTGCCCGCCACCCAGGGAGGTTGGCCCTACCAGGCGGTGATCGTGGCCCTGACACTGGTGGTGGTGCGGGTGGCGTGGGTATTCCCCATCTCTGCCCTGCTCCAGCGCCGGGGCGGCGTGCGACGACCAACGTGGCAGACTCCCGCCGTGGTCTCCTGGGCAGGTGCCCGTGGTGTCGTTCCTCTCGCCGCCGCCCTCTCCATCCCCGTGACGGTCACCAACGGCGCCATCCTTGCCGATCGCGATCTGGTGGTGCTCCTGGCCACCGCGGTGATCGCCCTGACCCTGGTCGTGCAGGGTCTGAGCCTCGGCCCGCTGGTTCGCCGGGCCGGTCTGGCCGGAAGTGGTCCCGACGACGACGCGACCACGACCACGGGCCGGGCGCTCATCGGTCGAGCCCGGGACCACCTCGATGAGCTGGCTCGCCTCGACGCCGCCCCCGACCACATCGTCGACCGTCTTCGAGACTCGCTCGACCGTCGCATGGCAGCGGAGGGAAGGGGCCCCGACGATGCCAGCACCGAACGGCTCTACCGGACCGTGCGCCGCCAGCTCATCGCCGTGGAGGTCGAGGAGCTGGACCGGCTCCACGAGGCCGGCCAGATCGACGAGGCCACCCGGCAGCGCTTCCAGCGCGCCCTCGACCTCGAAGATGCCGCCCTCGACGATCTGGGCTCGCCGTGAGCCCTGAGCCCTTCCCCGACCCCCTCGCAGGGCCGGAGGAGCCGACCGGGGAACTGGCCGTGGCCGGGGCCGCCGACGGGTTGGTGCGCCGAGAGGAGACCGGATCCGACGGCCGGCGCCTGACCCGCTACCGGTCCACGCGCTCTGCGCCCGAGGACGGCGACGGGGGTCACCGGACCGGCGATGACTGAGCGCCGCTACGACCCGACAGCCGACGAGTGGGTCACCTTCGCCACCCACCGCCAGGAGCGGACCTACAAGCCGACGGCCGACTTCTGCCCGCTGTGTCCGTCCCGTCCCGGCGGCCCATCCACGGAGATCCCCTATCCGGCCTTCGAGGTGATCACCTTCGACAACCGCTTCGCCTCGTTCTCGACGCGGCCTCCGGCGCCCGATGTGGCCGGCGACGGGCTGCACCAGGTGGCACCGGCCCGGGGGCGTTGCGAGGTGGTGGTGTACTCCGACAACCACCAGGCCACCTTCTCGGACCTGACCCCCAATCGGGTCCGGATGCTCGTGGACGTCTGGGTGGACCGCTGGGTCTGTCTGGGGGCGCAGGATGACATCGGCTACGTGATGGCCTTCGAAAACAAGGGGGAGGTCATCGGTACCACCCTGTCGCATCCCCACGGTCAGATCTACGGCTATCCCGATGTCCCTCCCCGGCCCCGGCGGGAGCTGCGGGTGGCCCGGGCCCACCGGGAGAGGACGGGCCGCTGCATCGAGTGCGACGTGGTTGCCGCCGAGGTGGCCTTCCGCCACCGGGTGGTGGCCGAGGATGCCGGCTGGGTGGCCTGGGTGCCGTTTTGGGCTCGCTTCCCCTACGAGATCCACGTCGCTCCCCGCCGCCACCGGCCCGGTCTGGCCGACCTCGACGAAGAGGACCGGGCGGCCCTGGCCCGAGTGCTCCGGGTGGTGGCCCGGACCTACGACGCCCTGTGGGGGTTCTCCCTGCCCTACGTGATGGCCTTCCACCAACGCCCGACCAACGACGACGAGGACTGGGCGCCGGTCAGCCACTTCCATGTCGAGTTCGCTCCCCCCCACCGTAGCGCCGAGCGGCTCAAGTACCTGGCCGGCTCGGAGCTGGCCGGCGGCTCCTTCATCACCGATGTCGCCCCCGAGGACGCCGCCGGGCAGCTTCGGGCCGCTCGGGCCGGGCTCCCCCGGTGAGCACCGGCGAACTCCCCTCGTCCCCGGCGAAGCTGGCCACCCGCTTCTGCGAGCTGGTGGGCCGTGACCCCGATGGCCTCTGGCAGGCCCCCGGGCGAGTCACCCTGATCGGCGAGCACACCGACTACTGCGGTGGCCTGGCCATCACCTTCGCCCTCGATCGGCGCACGACCGTCGCCCTGGCCCGGCGCGCCGATCGCCGGGTGCGCTGCTGGTCGGCGGCGGTCCCCGAACCCTCGGCGAGCCAATTCGACCTCGATGCGCTCATCCCCGGCACCGGGGAGGGATGGCTCTCCTACCCCCTTGGCGTCTTGTGGGCCATGGCCCGCCGGGGCGTAGATGCCGGCGGGCTCGACATGGTGTTCGACTCAAACCTGCCCCTGGGCGGGGGGCTGGCGTCGAGCGCCTCATTGGAGGCAGCGCTGGCCGTCGCCGTCAACGAGATGGCCGGTGCCGATCTCCCGCTGGTGGCGCTGGCCGAGCTGTGCCACCAGGCCGAGGCGGACTACGTCGGGGTCCCCACCGGCATGCTCGACCAGATGGCGGTGCTCGGTGCCTCCGCCGGCCACGGCCTGCTCATCGACTTTCGAAGCCTGCGGGCCGAACACCGCCCCTTGAGCCTGCGGCCCCTGGTGGTGGTCGACACCGGTGTCCGCCACCGAAACGCCGGCGGGGCCTACGCCGAGCGCCGGCGGGCCTGCGAGGAGGCGGCGACCACCCTGGGCATCGCCCAGCTCGGTGATGCCACCATCGAGACCGTCAACGCCGGCCTGCGGGGCGTCGCCGCCCGTCGGGCCCGCCATGTCGTCACCGAGAGCAGCCGGGTGGCCGAGACGGCCCGGCGCCTGGTCGCCGGCGAGGACATCGGCCCCCTCCTCTTCGCCTCCCACCGCTCGCTGCGCGACGACTTCGAGGTGTCGTGTCCCGAGCTTGACACCGTCGTGTGCGTGGCCCGGGACCTGGGCGCCACCGGGGCCCGCATGACCGGTGCCGGGTTTGGAGGATCATGCATCGTGGTCGGGCTGCCAGGAGCCGTCCTGGCGCCGGCGGTGACGGCTGCGTTTGCCGCTTCCGGCCACCCGACCATGCCCCACACCTTCGAGGTGGAGCCCTCGGCGGGGCCGGGCCGGGTGGCCTGACCCCGCCCCGGGGTGATCAACGGGCCGACACGCTCACAAAGTCGCGTGACTCACGGGTGGGACCGAGGTAGCGGCTGGCCGGCCGGCGCATCTCCGAGTAGAGCTTGGCGCCCTCCACCCGGCCGGTGAGGGTGTGTTCGAAGTAGTTGAACGTCACCCACTCGGGATTGATGTCGAGGGTCATGGCCCGAAGCGCGCCGGCCCGCTGCAGTGACTCGGCCAGCGACCGGGCGCTGAGCGCCGGGCCGGCCACGTAGATCACCGCACCGGTGGCGGTGATCCCCAGCCCCGAGCGGGCCACCACCGTGTTGGCCCCTATGGTGGTGCCGAAGATGCGGGCATCGGCGTAGGAGGCTGCGGGCGCCGTCTGGGCCTGGTCCACGATGGGTACCAGGTTCTGCATCACGGCGTGCACCGTCGGGTCCATGCGAACCTCGCTCCCCCACGTCCCGAGCTCCACCCGACCGTCGTTGTGGATGACGAACGACGAGGCCCCGCTCTCCAAGACGCCCTGGGTGCGGCCGTCGAGATAGAAGCCCCCGTGGGCATCCTGGGCCCGGAATCCGCCGTTGAAGGCGGCGGCCACGGTGGCCAGCTGGTCCGGCCTGATGAAGGGGCTCTGCGTCCACGTCCCACCCGGTTCGACCGCCCCGGGGACCAGGTCGAGGCGAAGCAGCGTGGGATCCATCCACACGGCGGTGGTGATCTGGCTGGTGAAGGTGTCGTCAGCCCGGAACTGGGCCTCGTACATCGACGCCAGGCCTCCCACCAGCGGCCCGGTGGGCACCCACTGGCCCTCACCCGCCAACGCGTCGCGGGTGATCAGGCTGACTGGGGCGGGAACGGGGAGGTGGTCGCCTCGAGGACCCTTGAGCGGCGCCACCACCGCCACGGGGTTGAGACGCGGCGGCTGTCCACCCTTGGCCGGCGCCTGATGGCTGTAGTAGAACGACTCGACGGGCGTGACCAGGAACGCCGCGTGATGCGAGCGCAGCCAGTCGGCCCACTTGGCCTTGAAACCCTCGTTGCCGGGCGTCGTGGCCGCCCCCACCAGGGAGGTGGCCACCAGCATGAGAGCGAAGACCACGACCACCAGGGGAACGAATCGCCGCCGGAAGCGCCGCCGGCGCTCCTCGCCGAGCCGGCTTCTCGGCGGGGCGACTGTCGGCTGGGTATCGAGCACCCGACGATTCTGGCTCCTCGGCCACCCGCAGCGGTGGCACCGAACCCGCGGCGCGGCTCGCCCCGCCCGCGTAGCATGCGGCGCGCATGCTGTCGATCCACCGGGCGGAGCGATCGGACCGGCTGGTCGACGCTCTCGCCGAGCTGCTGGCGCCATCGGGCGGCGACCCGTTCGTGGCCGAGGTGGTCGCCGTGCCCACCCGGGGGGTCGAACGATGGTTGAGCCAGCGTCTCTCGGGCTCCCTGGGCGCCTCGCCCGGGCGGGGCGACGGGGTGTGCGCCAACATCGTGTTCCCGTTCCCCGGGGCTCTGACTGCGGGGGCCCTGGCCGCGGCCTCCGGGATCGACGCAGTCGAGGACCCGTGGGCGTTGCGCCGATCGGTGTGGCCTCTTCTGGGTGTGGTCGACCGCCACCTGGACGAGGATTGGCTCGCTCCCCTGGCCGATCACCTGGCCAGCCTGGCCCGCCCCGGCGCGCCGGCTCCCGGCGCCGTGGGTCCCCTCGAGCCACCGGCTTCGGCCGACCTCGCCGATCCCCGGCGGTACCGGCGCTTCGCCGTGGTCCGTCGTCTGGCCGATCTCTTCGACCACTACGCCGTGCATCGCCCGGCCATGCTGGCCACCTGGGCGCAGGGAGCCGACGCCGACGAGGGGGGTGCCCCCCTGGCCGAGGATCTGGCCTGGCAGGCTCCGCTGTGGCGCCGGCTGCGCGAGGTGATCGGCGTTCCCAGCCCGGCGGAGCGCCTCGGTCCTGCCTGTGCGACGCTTCGCGCCCACCCCGAGCTCATCGACCTACCCCCCCGTTTGTCCCTCTTCGGCCTGACCCGGCTCCCGGCCAGCTACCTCGAGGTGGTGAGCGCCTTGGCCTGGGGACGGGACGTGCACCTCTGGCTGCTGCACCCCTCGGCGGTGCTGTGGGAGCGGCTGAAGCTCGACTACGGCACCCGGGTGGGGACAACCCGCCTCCCGCCCCGGAGCGACGGGATCAGCGACTCAGCGCGCAACCCGCTCCTGGCCTCATGGGGTCGAGACGCCCGTGAGATGCAGTTGGTCCTGGAGTCAGCCGGAGCGAGGAGCGACAGCGCCCTGAGCGGGATCGTCGCCCCCGCCACCCTGCTCGGCCGCATCCAAAGCGACATCCGGGCCGACCGGTCCCCACCTCCCGCGGGCGGCGACGATCGCATCACCGTGGCCGCAGAAGACCACAGCCTGGTCGTCCACGCCTGCCACGGCCTGGGCCGCCAGGTCGAGGTGCTGCGCGATGCCATCCTCCACCTCTTGAGCGACGACCCCACCCTCGAGGCCCGCGACATCATCGTCCTGTGCCCCGACATCGACACGTTCGCGCCCATCATCTCGGCCACCTTCGGTCTGGGCCCGAGCGGTGACGGTCACCACGGCGGAGACGGCCGCGAAGCGGCCACAGGCACGCAGCGCTCCGACCTCCGGGTCCGGCTGGCCGATCGGTCGCTTCGCCAGACCAATCCGGTGCTGCAGACCATCTCGCACCTCTTGAGCATGGTCGATTCCCGGGTGGGGGCGTCGAGCGTGCTCGACCTGGCCGGGATGGCTCCGGTGCGGATGCGCTTCCAGCTCGACGACGACGACCTGAGCACCATCGGCGAATGGGTCCGCCTGGCCGGGATCCGCTGGGGTATCGACGGTCCCCACCGGGCGGCGTACCACCTCAGCAGCGTCACCGCCAACACGTGGCGCTGGGGCCTGGAGCGCATCGTGGCCGGGGTGGTCATGGCCGCCGACGACGGCCCCCCGGTCGACGACACCCTTCCCCTCGACGTCGCCGCCACACCCGACCTGGGCCTGGTCGGGCGATTCGCCGAACTGGTGGACCGTTTGGCCACGGTGCTCGACCGTTTGTCGGAGGCCCAGAGCCTCCCCCGTTGGGTGACCGCGATCGCCGGCACGGCAGACGCCCTGACCGAGGTGTCGGACTCCGAGGGGTGGCAACGCCGGCAGCTCGACCATGTGCTCGAGGAGGTGCTCGACGAGGTCCGACCCGTAGCGGCCGAGGCCGGCTCGCTCCTGCTCTCCCCCACCGAGATCACCGCGCTGTTCGCCGATCGCCTCGAGGGTCGCCCGACGCGGGCCAACTTCCGGACCGGTCACCTGACCATGTGCACCCTGGTCCCCATGCGCTCGGTGCCTCACCGGGTGGTCTGCCTGCTGGGCCTGGACGACACCGTCTTCCCTCGAGCGGACCGGGCCGACGGCGACGATCTGTTGGCCCGCCAACCCTTGGTGGGCGACAGCGACGCCCGAAGCTCCGATCAGCAGTTGCTGCTCGATGCCGTGCTGGCCGCCGAGGATCATCTGGTCATCACCTACACCGGGCGCGACGAGCGGACCAATGAGGTTCGACGACCGGCCATCCCCCTCGCCGAGCTGCTCGATGTGGTGGAACGAACGGCGCGCGTCGCTGTCGGCGAGGAGGGCCATGCCCTCGACCGGGTGGTGATCCACCATCCCCTGCAACCGTTCGATGCCCGGAATTTCATCGTCGGTGCCCTGACCCCGAACCAACCGTGGAGCTTCGATGTGGCCCACCTGGCCGGTGCCCGCGCCGCGGCCGGGACCCGCCGAGGGTCGGCCCCGTTCCTGGCCACACCGCTGGCCCCGACCGGCCGGGACCTGATCGCTCTGGTCGACCTGATCGACTTTGTCCGCCATCCGGTGCGGGCATTCCTGCGGGGCCGCCTGGGCGTCACCCTGCCAAGAGCCGACGAGGAGGCCAGCGACGGTCTGCCCGTCTACCTCGATCCCCTGGAGGGTTGGGCGGTCGGTGACCGCCTGCTGCGCCGCCAGCTGCGGGGATGGGACGCCGAGGACGCCCAGGCCGCGGAGCTGGCGGGGGGCGCCCTGCCGCCGGGGTGGCTGGGCAGGCACCATCTTGACCCCGTCGGCCAAGCGGTGAGCGGTCTGGTCGCCGCGCTCGAGGGGGCGGAGCCGGCCGACGCCGTCGACGTGACCGTCGAGCTGGGCCAGGGCCGAACCCTGACCGGCACGGTCGATGTCCGGGGCGTGGTCGCGACCACGGTCACCTACTCGCGCCTCAAACCGACCCATCGCCTTCAGGCCTGGGTCAGACTGCTCGCTCTCAGCGCCGCCCACCCCGAACGGCCCTGGTCGGCCCGCATCGTGTCGCGGCCCCCAGGCCGCCCCGGTTCGGCCAAGGTGACGGTGCTGCGCCCCGTCGGCCTCGACCCCGCGCCGCGAAGGCGCCTGGCCCTCTTCGAGCTGGCCAAGGTGGTCGACCTCTGGGACCGGGGCATGTGCGAGCCCCTACCCCTGGCGGCGGCGGCATCGGCCGCATGGGCGGCCGGCGCTGACCGGGATCGGGCCGAGGAGTCGGCTCGCCGCGCCTGGGAGGGTGACTACAGCCGTCCCGGGGAGCGCAGCGAAGCCGAGCACCGTCTGGTGTATGGGCATGAGATCGATCTGGCCGGCCTGCTGCGCCATCGGCCCGCAGCCGGAGAGAGCGGACCGGGATGGCAGGGCGAAAGCAGCCGATTCGGCCGGCTGGCCCACCGACTCTGGGACGGGCTCTTGGCCCACGAGATGGGACCATGACCGCCGATCTCGTCGAGTTCGACCTTTACGGCCCGATGCCGTCGGGGACCACGGTGCTCGAGGCCAGCGCGGGAACCGGCAAGACCTTCGCCATCGCCACCCTGGCGGTGCGCCACCTGGCGGCCGGCATCCCACCCGACCAGTTGCTGATCGTGACCTTCACCCGGGTGGCCACCGGCGAGCTTCGCGACCGGGTCCGGCAACGGCTGATGTCGGCGGCCCTCGGCCTGCGCCTCGTCACCCAGGGCGGACAGCCCGGCGACCAGCTCGTGGCCCTGCTGTCCTCGCAGGGCGACGCGGCCACCGCCACCCACCTCGATCGCCTGACCACGGCGACGGCGGCGTTCGACACGGCCACCATCACCACCACCCACGGCTTCTGTGGCCTGGTCCTCGGAGGTCTGGGGACCGCCGGTGACCTGGGTTCGGGTTGGCGGCTGGTGGAGAATGTCGATGAGCTGACCGACGAGGTGGTCGACGATCTCTACCTGCGCCACTACCTCCGGCCCCGACCCTCAGGACCAGCCCCGATGCTGCGCGCCGATGCCGGTCGGGCGGCCCGCATGGCCGTCGGAAACCCTCGTACGACCATCGCGCCGGGCGACTTAGAGGCGGAGCGGGATGGTACGGCGGATCTTCTGGCCCGGCTGGCCCGGGCCTGCCGCTCGGAGGTGTACCGCCGCCGGCTGAGCCAGGGCACCCTCGGCTACGACGACTTGTTGACCCGGCTGTGCGAGACCTTGGAGAGCCCCGGGCGCGGTCCGGCGGCCGCCCGACGGCTCCGGGAACGCCACCGCGTGGTGCTCGTCGATGAGTTCCAGGACACCGATCCGGTGCAGTGGGACATCCTTCGGCGCGCCTTCGACGGCGCCACCGACCTGGTGTTGATCGGCGATCCCAAGCAGGCCATCTACGCCTTTCGCGGTGGCGACGTGCATGCGTACCTGGCCGCCCGCCGCACGGCCACGACCCGGGCCACCCTGGGGGTGAACTGGCGAAGTGATCAGGGTCTGGTCGATGTCCTCGGAGCCCTCTTCAACGCCGTGGCCCTGGGTCATCCCGACATCATCGCCCAGCCCGTGCGGGCCGCGGCCGACCACCAGGAGGGCGGGATCACCGGCCTGGCCCATCCCCCGCCGGTGCGCTTCAGAATCCTGCGACGGGCCGACCATCGCGGCTTGCTCAACCTCAAGGCCCCCACCTTCAAGATGGATCGGGCGCTGAGCGCGGTGGCCCGGGATCTGGCGGCCGATGTGGCCTCCGCGCTGGCCGGCGGTGCGCAGGTAGGGCCCGCTCGGCGACCGCTGCTCCCGCGCCACATCGCCGTGCTCGTCGACCGCCACGAGGAGGCCGAGCTGATGCAGCGGGCCCTGCTCGCCCAGGGCGTACCCGCGGTCATCGGTGGTTCGGGGCCGGTGCTGGCCACGCCGTCCGCCCACGACTGGTTGACCCTGCTGGCGGCGGTGGAGCTTCCCTCCTCGCGGCGACGGGCGCGGGCCGCGGCACTCACCCCGTTCGTGGGGTGGAGCCCGTCCCGTCTGGCCGGAGCCGGCGACGCCGAGCTCGACGAGCTGACCGGCCGCTTCCACCGCTGGGCGGACCTCCTGGGCCGGCGGGGGGTGGCGGTGTTGACGGAGACGATCATCGCCACCGAGGACCTTCCCGCCCGCCTGCTGGGCAGCGAGGACGGCGAGCGCCGCCTCACCGACCTGCGCCACGTGGCAGAGATCCTCCACCGCCAAGCGACAGCGGCCCAGCTCGGAACGGCGGCGCTGACCACATGGCTGCGCCACCGCATCGCCCAGCCCGATACCGATGTCGGCGACAACATCGGCTCTCGGCGCCTGGACTCCGATGCCGAGGCGGTCCAGGTTCTGACCGTTCACCGCAGCAAGGGCCTGGAGTTCCCCATTGTCTACCTGCCGTGCCTGTGGCGGGTGCGAACTGCCCGATCGAACGAGATCCTCACCTACCACGATCCGACCAGCAGCGACCGGCGGACCATCGACGTCGGCGGCGAGGACAGTCCCGACCGCGACGATCATTTTTCGTGGGCCAGCGAGGAACAACGGGGCGAGGACCTGCGAAAGGCCTACGTGGCGCTGACCCGGGCCCGACATCAGGTGGTGGTGTGGTGGTTGGCCGCCCAGGACACGGCCAAATCGGCGTTGACCCGCCTGGTGTTCTCCGGCCTGGGCCCGTCGGGGTCGGCCCGACCGACCGACGACGGCTTCGAGACAGCTCTGCGGGACCGCCTGGCCGGCGTTGCCGAAAAGGTCGAGATCGTCCGGGTGACATCAACCGACGCCCCGGTGCTTCCCCTCCCGGCCTCACCCGGCCACTCGCTACGCACCCGTCGCTTCGATCGATCGCTCGATGGGACATGGCGACGTACGTCCTATACAGGCATCACCGCCCGGATCCACGGTGCGGTCAACGCCGAGCCAATCGTCGGGGAAGAAGCGGGACCTCGAGGCACCGACGACGAGTGGTTGCCCACCACCGCCGCCTTGGGACTTGCTCCGGGCGAGCGGGAGCAGGCGCTGCGGGCGGTGCGCTCGCCCATGGCCGACCTTCGGCGCGGGGCGGCCTTCGGGACCATGATCCACGCCACCTTGGAACGTACCGATTTCACGTCTGGCGACCTGCGCGGCGACCTGGCGGCGGGCCTGACCCGCCGCCTGCTGAGCGAGGGGACCTCGGTCGATGACCTGGATGCGACGGTCGACGCCTTGGTGGCCGCCATCGAAACGCCCCTCGGGGCGGGCCTGGGACAGCGAAGCCTGCGCAGCGTGGCCAGCGCCAACCGGCTCGACGAACTGAGCTTCGAGATGCCCCTGGTCGGTGGCGACCGAACGGCGGGCGAGACCACCGAGGTCTCGATTGGCGACATCGCCGTCCTGTGGCGAAGGTGGGTCCCTCGAAGTGACCCCCTCGGTTCGTACCCGGACCGTCTCGAGGACCCGCTCCTGGCCAGCGACCTGAGGGGCTATCTCACCGGGAGCATCGATGCCGTCCTCCGAATCACCGGCGTGGGCCCCGAGCGGCCCACGATGTTTACCGTCGTCGACTACAAGACCAACTGGCTGGGCGTCGGTGACGAACCCCTCAGCGCCTGGCACTACCGCCCAGCGGCCCTGGCCGAGGCCATGCAGCGCGCCCATTACCCCCTCCAGGCCATGCTCTATCTGACCGCCCTCCATCGCTTCTTGCGCTGGCGGATAGCCGGCTACCAGCCCGACGAGCACCTGGGCCCGGTCCTGTACCTGTTTCTCCGGGGCATGACCGGGCCGGACAACCCCGAGGTGGACGGAGCCCCCTGCGGGGTCTTCGCCTGGCAGCCTCCGCCCGGGATGGTGGCCGAGCTGAGCGATCTCGTCGACCGCGGCCACCGCCGCCGGAGTCCCCCCCAACCGGCCTCCCCCGGGCCTCTCCCATGATCCCGGCATCCATCGACCGCTTCGGCCTGGGCACGGCCGAGCACACCCCCGAGGCCCTGGCCCCCTTCGCCGCCGCCGGCATCCTCGGCCTCACCGACCTCCATGTGGCCCGGTGGATCCGAGCCCGCCATCCCGACGACGCCGTCATGTTGGCCGCCGCCCTGGCCGTGCGGGCCCTGCGATTAGGCAACGTCTGCCTGCACGTGGCCCGGGTCCGCCACACCGCCACCGTCGACGAGGGGCGCGACGATCCCGGGGCTGACACGCCTGTGGCGCTCCAAACGCCGCTGCCGTGGCCCGACGTCGACGACTGGCTGGCCCGGCTCCGCGCCAGCGACGCCGTCGCCGTGGACGACGACGACACGCTGCGCCGTCCCCTGCGACTGGTGGGCGAAAGCCTCTATCTGGATCGCTCCTGGCGCCAGGAGCGGCAGGTGGCCGCCGACCTGGCCCGGAGGGCAGAGGAGCCGGTCGGCCACCTTGACCTCGAGGTGCTCGCCGCCGGGCTTTCCCGGCTGTATCCCGGTACCGGCCCCGACCTTCAGAAGCTGGCGGCGGCCGCCGCACTCTACCGGCGGTGCTCGGTCCTGGCCGGTGGCCCGGGAACGGGCAAGACGACCACTGCGGCGCGGATCCTGGCCCTGGTCGACGAACAGGCGGCGGCCGCCGGCGGCCGGCCTCCCCGGGTGGCCCTGGCCGCTCCCACCGGGAAGGCCGCGGCCCGCCTCCGCCAGTCGGTCAATGCCGAGGCCTCCCTGCTCGACATCTCGGCGGAGGGACGGGCCCGCCTGGCCGGTCTCGGCGCATCCACCCTCCACCGACTTCTCGGCCGTCGGCCCGGTCCTCAGGGCCGCTTCCTCCACGACCGCTTCAACCGACTGCCCTACGACGTGGTCGTGGTCGACGAGACCTCCATGGTCTCCCTGGCCCTTCTCGCCGCCTTGATCGACGCACTCCGCACCGAGACCCGCCTGGTCCTGCTGGGCGATCCCGAACAGCTGGCCTCGGTGGAGGCCGGCGCCGTACTGGGCGACATCGTCGGCCCCGCCACCACCGGGCTGATCATGACGGACTCGACGCGCCTGGCCCTCGGTGGCGTAACCGGCTTCGAGGTCGACGCCGCTGAGCCACCCGCCGGCGTGCACCTGGGTGACGGAATCGTCGTGCTCCGGCGGGTGCACCGATACGGCGCGGTGATTGCCTCCCTGGCCGAAGCCATCCAGGTCGGGGACGCCGACGAGACGATCCACCTTCTGGGTGGCGGGCATCCCGAGCTCAGCTGGCTGGGAAACGATAGCGACGTAACGTTGCTGGCGCCCGTTCGTCGCCTGGTGGAGCAGGCCGGGCGGGAGGTGGCGGCCGCCGCCGAGGCCGGTGACGGACCGGGTGCCCTGGCCGCCCTGGCCACCCTGCGCATCCTCTGTGCCCACCGTCGCGGGCCCTACGGAGTCGGGGCATGGGCCGAGCGCGTCGAGGCCTGGCTCATTGCTGCACTCGGTGACCGGCGCGCCGAGGAAGCCTGGTATGTCGGTCGTCCGGTGCTGCTGACCGCCAACGACCACGAGCTGGGCCTGGCCAATGGCGACGTCGGTGTGGTCATCCGCGCCGCAACCGGGGACCACCGGGTGGCATTCGAACGCCACGACCGGGTGGTGACCGTCAACCCCGGTCGGCTTCGAAGCTTCGAGACCGTCCATGCCCTGACCATCCACAAAAGCCAAGGTTCCCAGTTCGATCGGGTGGTGGTTGTCCTTCCCGACCCCGGGTCGCCGCTGCTCACCCGCCAACTGTTCTACACCGCCACCACGCGGGCCCGGCGGGGGGTGAGCGTGGTGGGCAGCGAAGCCGCCGTGCGGGCCGCGGTGACCACCCGGATCACCAGGGCATCAGGCCTGGCCCGGCGGCTCTGGGGGCCGGCGTGGGCCGACGACACGCCCACCCCGAGCGATCCCGGCGCTACCGGGTCGCGGCCAGGATCCGCCTGAGCTCCTCGCCTTCGAGCGTTGAGCGGCCGAGGAAGTCCGTGCCTCGCTCATCGACATGGACCCGGAGGGCGCCGGCCAGACCCTCGATGCGGTGACGGATCCTGGCCACCTCGCTCGCCGCTATGAGAGCCGCCTCATCGAATCGAGCGCTGTCGCCGTCGACGGCCCGGAGGGCCTTCATCGCGTCGGCGTCCCAGTCATCGACCTCGATCCCGGCGCGCAGCTCATCGAAAGCCGGGCCGGCCAGGGCGACAACGGCGCGGTCCATGCCGCCGATGCCGGGCGCTTCGACCTGTCCCGCCCAGTCGTCGGCGCTGCTACCGGCCATCACCGTGATCGACAGGACGGCAACGTTGCGCCCTTCGGCCACGAGCGCGTGCGCCGCTCCATGCCGGAGGACGTCGTCGAGGCCGGGCACGGCACAAACCTACGTCACGACGAGCTCTGCCGCCCATGGTCGCGGCATTCGGCCCGCCAGCCGGCCGGCATGACCAGCACAGCCATGCGCCGCCCGCAGCACGCGCAGAACCGGGGAGGCTCGTAGCGCGACCTGCACGCACCGCCGGTCGGGCAAACCGAACCGGCCCGCCCGCAGCCCGGGCAATGAGCGCCGGCGGCCGGCGAGGCTGCTCTCGGCGGTGGGGAGCCTGAGGCCGGCAGAGGGGGCACGCTCAGATGGCCACCGAGAGGGACCCGATGGGCATCCGAAGGTCGGCCAGCATGGCCAGGTCCTCGGCGGGATCCCGGCCCAGCGTGGTGAGGTAGTTGCCGACGATGAGGGCGTTGATCCCCGAGGTCATGCCCATGGCCTGCAACTCACCGAGGGTTACCTCCCGCCCCCCGGCGTAGCGAAGGATGGTGGCAGGCAGGCCGAGGCGCAGCAGGGCGATCCATCGCAGGGCGTCGAGAGCCCGGAGCGGTCGGCGGATGCCCATGGGCGTTCCGGGCCGGGGGTCGAGGAAGTTGACCGGAACCTCTGCGGGGTCAAGCTCCGCCAGCTGACCGATCAGCTCCAGGCGCTGCGCATCGCTTTCCCCCATACCAAGCAGCACCCCGCAGCACAGCTCCATGCCGGCGTCCTTCACCTCCACGCACGTCTGCCAGCGCTGCTCCCAGGTGTGGGTGGTGACCACTTCGGCGAACTTCGATCGAGCCGTCTCCAGATTGTGGTTGTAGCGGTGGACCCCACCGGCGGCCAGCCGCTGGGCCTGGCCGGGTTCGAGGATCCCCGCAGAGACGGCCACGTTCAGGCCCGTGTCGCCGGCCACCAGGGCCACCAGGTCGAGGATCCGGGTCATGGTCCGCTCATCGGGGCCCCGCACGGCCAGCACGATGCAGAACTCGCTGGCTCCCATCTGCGCGGTCTGCCGGGCGGCGGCCAGCACGTCGCCGGCGTCGAGAAAGGGCGTGGCCTGCACCGGGGAGTCGTAGCGGGAGGACTGGGAACAGAACCGGCAGTCCTCCGGGCACCCACCCGTTCTTGCCGACAGGATCCCCTCGATCTCGACGGTCGGACCCCGCCAGGCCAGGCGCACCTCATGGGCCAGCGCGGCCATGCTGGGCACGGCCTCGTCGGGGACCCGGGCCAGGACCGCCAGCTCTGCGCCGTCCAACCGCTGCCGTCGGGCGACAAGGGACGTCCGGGCGGAGTCCATGGTGGTCAAATAGGTGGGCAGGGACACGGGTGGCTACCTTATGCCGCACTCGACGACCCCCACCCGGACCGGCGGTCCCGCCCACTTGTTCGGCCCGGTTGCCCGGCTCACGGAGGCAAGCAATGGACACCACGGCTCGTTGGACCGGGCGCGACGCCGACCGAGTGTGGCACGGCTTCACCCAGATGGCTTCCTACGCCGAAAACCGTCCGATCATCGTGGAGCGGGCCGAGGGCCGTGAGCTCATCGACGTCGACGGAAAGCGCTACCTCGACGCCATCTCCAGCCTGTGGGTGACGACCCTTGGCCATCGGGTGCCCGAACTCGATGCCGCGGTGATCGACCAGCTTGGACGGGTGGCCCACTCCACGATGCTCGGTCACGGCTCTCGAGTGGTGATCGAGTTGGCGGAAGCTCTGGCCCCGGTGGTACCGGTCGACGATGCCCGGTTCTGCTTCGCCTCCGATGGCGCCTGCGCCCTCGAGCAGGCCCTCAAGATCGCCTTCCAGTACTGGGTGAACCGGGGAGTGAGTCGTCGAACGAGCTACCTGGTACTGGGTGACGCCTATCACGGTGACACCGTAGGGTCGCTGTCCCTGGGGTCGGGAGGCCACGGGGCCACCCTCTTTGACCCCTTGCGCTTCTCGGGGGTGATCCGAACGCCGGGGTACCGCGAGCGCCGGTGGCTGGAAGCTGCGCTCACCACGCTGGAACGCAATGCCGCCCACCTGGCCGCCGTGGTGCTCGAGCCGCTGGTGCAGGGAGCCGAGGGCATGTGGATCGCCGACCCCGCCGACATCGGCACCCTGGCCCGGGCCGCGGCCGACGCCGGGGTGCTCGTCGTCTTCGATGAGGTAGCCACCGGCTTCGGGCGGACCGGCACCCTCTTCGCCGCCGAACAGTGCGGGGTGCAACCCGACCTGCTGGCCATCGGCAAGGGTATGAGCGGGGGCTACCTGCCCATGAGCGCCACCGTGGCGTCCGGACGGGTGGCCCAGGCCTTCGAGGGTGCCGACCTGGGGACGAGGACCTTCTACCACGGACACAGCTACGGGGGGAATGCCCTCGCCGCCGCGGTCGCCCTCCGTCACCTGGGGCTGCTGGCCGAGTGGTCGGTGCTCGACAACGTTGCCGTGCGCGCCGGGCAACTCCATCACCGCCTCGACACCGAGGTGGCGGCCCTGGACCCCGTCGACGCCGTTCGGCGCCACGGGCTGATGGCCGGCGTCGCCCTTCAGCCCCCGGCCGGGGAGAACCGTTGGGGTCGCCGGGTCTGTGCCGCGGCGGTCGAACGCGGGGTCCTGCTCCGGCCCCTGGGCGACGTCATCGTCATGATGCCCATCTTGACCTCGACGGCCGAGGATATCGACCGGATGGTGGATGTGCTCATCGAAGCCATCGAGGTTGGCACCCGGTGAGCGGAGCTCCCGATGACCCCTGGTCAGCCTGGCTCCACGCCACCGTGGCGGCCACCGAGGAGTCCCGAAGATGGCGGGCCATCCAGACCCTGGAGGGGATCGGGGTCCGGCTCGTCCTTCCCGACGGCCGATCCGTGACCTCCTTCGCATCGAATGACTACCTGGGTCTGTCCCATCACCCGGCCACCGTGGCCGCCGCCCACGCCGCCCTTGACCGCTGGGGCTGCGGCGCCGGCTCGGCCCGCCTCATCGCCGGAGCTCGCCCCGTCCATGCCGCCCTGGAAGAATCGCTCGCCACCTGGCGGGCCACGGAGGCGGCGGTCATCGCACCCAGCGGATACCAGGCCAACCTGGCCGTGCTTTCCACCTTCGGACCGGGCGCCCGGATCGTCTCCGACGAGCTCAACCACGCCTCGATCATCGACGGGGCCCGCCTGGCTCGCAGCGAGGTAAACGTCTACCGCCACGGCGACGTGGACCACGCCGAGGCTCTGGTGGCTGCGGCACCCGGGAGGGCGCTGGTCGTCTCCGACACGGTCTTCTCCATGGACGGCGATGTGGCACCGGTTCTCGAGCTCTCGCAGCGCTGCGCCCGGCATCGGGCGCTGCTGGTCCTCGACGACGCCCACGCCGTGTTCCCCGTCCCGGCCACCGACCCCGACGCCCACGTGATTCGGGTGGGGACGCTGTCGAAGGCCTTGGGGGCCGTCGGTGGCTACGTAGCCGCGTCACGAGCGGCCATCGACGTGGTGGTCAATAGGGCCCGGCCCTGGATCTTCACCACGGCGCCGGCGCCGGCGTCCACCGCCGCAGCCCTGGCCGCGGTGGAGATCTGCCGATCTCCCGAAGGCCATGCGCTTCGCGCCCGACTGCGCGGCCACGTCGAGATGGTGCGCCCCGGCCACCCCTCCCCGATCATTCCCATCGTCTGTGGAACCGAGGCGACGGCCCTGGCCGCGGCCGACGAGTTGGCCGGCGCCGGCCTACTGGTCCCGGCCATCCGTCCGCCCACGGTGCCGATCGGTATGTCGAGGTTGCGCGTCGCCCTGTCTGCGGCCCACACCGAGGAACAGGTGACGTCGTTGGTGGCAGGCCTCGAGCGGCTCCTCGGCCCGGCCGGGGCGCTCCGAGTGAACCCGTGACCGGTCCCCCGTCGCCGCCCGGCCGATTGATCGTGGTCACCGCCACGGGGACCGAGGTCGGCAAGACCTGGGTGGCGGCACGCCTGATCGCTGATCTGCGGCGGCGGGGGGCCACGGTGGTGGCGCGCAAGCCCGCCCAGTCCTTCGACCCCGGCGAGGATGTCGCCACCGACGCCGAGCGCCTGGCGGAGGCCACCGGCGAACACCCCGACGTGGTCTGTCCGCCGGGGCGCCGTTACCCCCGGGCCCTGGCCCCCCCCATGGCCGCCGCGGCCCTGGGAAGAACGGGCTTCACCATCGCCGACCTGGCCGGCGAGATCACCTCCAGCTGGCCTGTCCCGCCGCCCGACGTGGCCGTGGTGGAGACCGCCGGCGGAGTGGCGTCGCCCCAGGCTGACGACGGGGACGCCGTCAGCCTGGCGGAGGCTCTCGCTGCCGATGTGGTCGTGGTCGTGGCCCTCGCCGGCCTGGGATCGATCAACCTGGTCCGTCTCTGCCACCGCGCTTTGGGGCCTCGCCCCGTGGTCGTCCACCTGAACCGCTGGGATGGGCTCGACCCCGTCGGCGAGGCCAACCGACGGTGGCTGATCGAGCGCGACGCGCTGGTGGTCACGACCACCATGAGCGAACTGGCCGACGCCATTTCGATAGATTGTCTCTGGGAGGCTTCTGAACCATGGTGACGTGCGGTTTCGAGGATGCTCTGCGGTCGGCGCCGGAGATCTGAGGTGACCACCACCTCCGATGCGACCACCTCGGTGCTGCGCTACGTCGACCCCATCGAGGGTTTTCGGGGATACCTCGCCCTTTCCGGCCAGACCCATACCCTGGCCGCCGGCGGACTTCGAGTGCAGACCGGGTTGGAAGAGACCACCATCGTGCGTCTGGCCGAGGCCATGGCTCTCAAGGAGCGACTTCTCGGCCTCGCCGTAGACGGCGCCAAGGCCGGGATCGCCTATGACCCGAGCTCACCGGGAAGACACGAGGCGCTGAGGCGCTTCATCGCCTTTCTCCGGCCTCAGCTCCTTGGGCGGTTGTCGCTCGGTCCCGACATGGGCACGGGTTGGGCAGAGATCGAGGGGCTCGCCCGCGACGAGGGCATCGAATCGGTGAAGTCGGCCGTGGGCCGGGCCCAGGGTCTCGACCGGGAGGACTTCGGTCGCCGTATCACGCTGCTCGATGCCCGCGTCAACGGCTTGACGCTCGGCCAACGCCGGGCCGGCCATGCCCTGGCCCACGCGGCACTGGCGGCCATGGACGCGGCCGGGCTCTCCCGGCCCGCCGCTCGAGTAGGGATCCACGGATTCGGCACGTTGGGAAGAGCGGCGGCCAAGTCGCTGAGCGAAGCGGGCGTCATCCCTGCGGCGGTCACCCACGAGCACACCTGCTTTCGCCTCGATCGACAAGGTGACCTCACCATCGCCCCGCTGGGAGACGATCTTCGCCTCTTCGACCTGCCGTTGGACGTCCTCGTCCTGGCATCGTGCGAGGACGTACTCAGCGTGGAGCGGGCTGCTCGCCTCGAGGTCGCTGCGGTGGTGGTCGGAGCGAACCTCGGCCTCTCCCCGTCCACCGAGGAGCTCCTGGGCAGCCGGGGCATGCTCGTGGTCCCCGACTTCGTCGGCGGTTGTGGTGGCTCGGCTTCGATGGATGCGCTCTTCGGTGCCCCCGACTGCCCCACGCCAACCGGGGTCCTGAAGCAGGTGGGATCACGGATGGAGGCTCTGGTGGCGACCATGTTCACCAGGACCGACGGTACCGCACGGCAAGCGGCCATGGCCCTGTCCGAGGCGGTGGTTGCGCCCGGCAGACCGTACGGACGATGGGCGCGCTCGAACGGCGACTAGTCGCTGCCGGGGGCCTGGAGACTACCGCTCGGACGCTGCGCACCACCCGATCGGAATCGGGACCGGGCCACGCCGGCCACAACCACCACGGGTGCGGCAATGCATGCCCCGGACACGAAGAGCGTGCCGAAGCGGTGCGTGCTGGCCAGGGGAGCCACGGCCACGTGGGCCAGTGACGACCCGCTGTAGACGGCGGTCACGAACAGTGACACGGCCGTGCCGCGAGCCTCGGGAACCACCTCGGTGGCCCACGTCTGAAGGCTCGAGTGCATGAAGGAATAGCCCACTCCGATGAGCACGCTGGCCACGAGGATGATGGCCACCGTCTGGGAGGCGCCGGCCAGCACGTAGGCAGCCACCAGGGTCGCACCGCCAACGGCGATGGTGAACACCGACGACACCCGTCCGCGCGCCAGCATGGCTTTGAGACCCTGCAGGGCAAAAAATGCGGCCACCCCGTAGGCGGCCACCACCAGCCCGGCCACCGCGCTGGACACACCCTGGACCTGAAGGGCGGGGGCCAGGAAGGTGATGAACGTCAGCATCGCCGCTCCCTCGAAGAGGGCCAGCACGATGAGGAACACGGCCCACCGTTGGGACAGGACCTTGCGGAGCTGGCGACGGATCCCGCCGCTGTGGTGGCCGGCATGTGACTCCGGCAGGCGGGCCAGAAGGACGACATCGACTGCGGCCAGAACCGCGGGCAGCAGGAACACCAGGCGCCAGGATGCGTAACGACCGAGAAGGCCCGCACCGACGATAGCCACCACCGTGCCCAGCGATCCCGCGGCCAGCACGTTGGCGATCACCCGCTGGCGGCGCTCGAAGGGCACATTGTCACCTACGTAGACAAACGACGTGGGCACAATGCCAGCGGTGAAAGCGGCAGCGATGCCCCTCACCACCACCAACGATCCCAGGTTGGGAGCGAGGGCGGCGACAGCATCGGCCAGCGCGATCCCGACCAGCGCCATCCGCATGATCTTCACCCGCCCAAAGCGGTCGGTGGCCAAGCCGTAGAAGAATTGCAGGGCGCCGTACAAGAGGAGGTAGAGGGTGGCCACGGCACTCGCCGCCCCTAGAGAAACATGGAAGTCCGTGGCGATGAGCACCAGGATGGGCACGATGAGGTAGCGGTCCCCGTAGGCGAGGAAGGAGCCGAGGTAGAGGGCCGCGAATCCTCGGTCGACGCCGCCCGAGGGCGACGCCGACGGCCTCAACCAAGCCACGGTCTCAGCCGGCTCGGGCCCGAGAAGCCGCCTTCGAGGCGACAACCGCTTCGATGGCGCCGGGGGGAAAGTCCTTGGCCCCCCCGATGGCCGTGGCCACCACCTCGGCGAGAGCGGCCTCTTCGAGCGCCACCACCAAGGCGGCGGTGGCCGCCGGGCTGGGCCCGAACGCCAGCAGCCCGTGGTTGGCCAACAGCACCGCCTGGGTGCCAGGAGCGCGGTCCAGGGCTTCGGAGATGCCGTCGACGGACGCAGCCGATCCACGCGGAGCCCAGGGCACGACGGGAACGTCACCAACCTGGCCGTGGCGAAGCAACGCCTCGTAGCGACATGCCAGCGGAACATGGGCCAGGGCGAAGGCCGTCACGTGGGGCGAGTGGGTGTGGACCACGGCGCCGGCCGCGGGCCGGCCCCGGTAGATGGCCGCGTGCATGCCCACGATCTCCAGGGTCGACGGCGTCAGGGAGCCTTCGTCGACCAGACCGTCGAAGCGGACGACAGCGAGGTCCTCGGGATGGGGCGGAACCGACATGCCCGCTCCCGTGAGCAGCATCCGGTCCAGATCGGCGCGGCAACTGAAGTTCCCATGGCCGGACAGCGACATCACACCGCGGCCGATCAGGTCGGCGCATGCGTCCACCACCATCTCCCGGGGATGGGCAAGGCTCAACACGGCAGGGACCGGTCATCGCATCGGATGGGCGCTTCCCGGGCGTTGTCGCCCTCGAAGAACGCCCGCAGGCGCGGTTGGGTGGGGGAGACCATCGACAAGATGAAGCTCCACATCCCCGAGCCCTCCGCCAAGGCGGTATCGATGGCCGTGCAGGTGTCGCGCGTGGGGTCATGGGGCCAGGGGATGCGGTGCATGTGGTAGGCACCGAAGAGGACGGCCCCCTCCGCGTCGCAGTGGCGCTCGGCAACCAGCAGCTCTCGGGGATCGGCCACCCACCCCCTTCGATCCAAGGGGGTCTCGGAGGGGAAGGCCACCGAGTCCATGAGCCGGTCCACTTCAACTTTGAGGTCAGGGCGGTCGCGCAGGTTGTTGATCAGCGGGATGACATGGGTCACGGTCGCGGTTCGGTCCCTGAGCCTTCCTCCGATCAACCCGTAGGCCTTGGGGGCCTGTTCCTCCGAGGCAATCCACGGTCCGAAGAGTTTCCGCCGACCGTGGTCGACGAGCTTCGCATACAACCGCTCCGGTAGATCGATACCGGCCATGGCCGCGAAGTCGGTGGCCGCCATCCCGGCGGTCACTCCGTCAGCCGCCACGCGTCGTCCCGAGGCCCGGGACGGCACCGCTCACAGGGTGGGCCGGATGGTCGTGCCCGTCTTCCTGCCGGTGATGAAAACCTGCTTGTTGTCCACTGTAGGAACGGTGCTGGCCACACCACCGGGGGTGTAGTACCACTGGTCGAAGGCGGCCTTCCGGTAGATCTCGAAGCTGTCGGCGTAGTAGAGCGGCAGTAGGGGCAGGTCGGCGGCGATCATGCTCTGTATCTGGGCGACCACCTTTTTGCGCTCCCCGTCGCTGACCGTCGCCGCCTGCTGGTCGAGCAGCTGATCGACGGTGGGATTCTTGTAGCCTTGGGCGTGCTGGGTCGTCTTGCTCTTCGACGAATACACCTGCCGCAAATAGCCTCCCTCCCCGTGATCGGTGTTCATACCCCCCGAGGCGATGAGGCTCATCTCCGAGTTGCCACTGATGACGCGCTGGTTGAAGGTGGGCGTGTCGAGGGCCTCGGGCGTGAGCTCGACCCCTACCGCTTTGAGGGCGTTGACCACCAGGTCGACCACGGGAGTCACCGGGCTGGTCACCAGCAGAGCGAAGCTGAGAGGCTTTCCGTCCGGACCCTGGCGCACGCCTTGGGGGGTGCTGCGCTTGTAGCCGGCGGCATCGAGCATGCCTTCGGCGGCATTGCGGTCGAAGGAGTACTGTTCGACCTCCGCGTGGTAGGGGTTGGCGGCCGGAATCCACCCGGGGTTGCCTGGGGTGCCATTGCCCCCGAAAAGGCGTTTGACCAGGTCCTGGCGATCGATGGCCCGGGCACAGGCCTGCCGGAACTGAACATCGGCAAGGGCCCCTCCCTTCGCGAGATTCCAATAGAGAGCCGTGCCGGAATTGCCCGGGGGGGCCTTCAGCACGACGAAGTCCGGATTGTTGGTGAAGGGGGCAAGCACCTCGGGGCGGGCTCCCGAAACCGGGCTGGCCGCGTCCACCTCCCCGGTCATGAGGGAATTGAGCGGCCCCGTGGTGGGATCGCCGACCGGGCGGTACTCGAGCCGCTGAACGAAGGGCTTACCCAAGAAGTAGTTGTCGTAGGCCGTATAAAGGTAGGACCCCTGGCCCCGAGAGTAGGACTCGAGCCGGTAGGGCCCCGTCCCGATGAGCACCGCCGGGTCCGACTGCTGGGAGGCATTGGCGATGGACGACCAGATGTGCTTGGGAACAATGGGAACCGAGCCGACACCGCCGAAGCCGAGAAACTCAGAATCGGGACTGGTCAGGCGAAATTCCACGGTCTTCGGGCTCGTGGCCGTCACGTCACTGATCATGGGAAGCGGCTGGCTGATGACCTGGGGAGAGACCGTCTGAGAGCGGAAATACATAAAGGTGAAGGCAACGTCGTCAGCCGTGAACGGTTGCCCGTCGTGCCAGGTGACGCCATCGCGGAGTTGGAAGGTATAGGACAGGGCGTCGTCCGAACGCTTGTAGCCGGTGGCCAGCCAGGGGATCAACTGCCCGGAGTTGTCCTTCCACAGCAGGGTGTCGTAGATGTAGCTCATCTGGATGAGGCCGCCCCCTCGCATGTAGGCGAACGGGGAGGGGAAACCCTGATCGCCGCCGGCCAGCTTCAGCGATGGCCGGGGAACCGGTGCGGTTGACCCCGCCGGTGCCTTGGTGGTGCCCGTCGAGCCACCTGCCCCCTTGCTCGACGATCCGCAACCGCCCACCACGACAGCGCCAGCCAAGCCCGCTGAACCGATCAGAAACCTTCTTCTATCCATTCCCCCAGCGTGGCAGGCGCGGCACGCAGAAAGCAAGGGCAGTACGCTAACTTGCCGAACAGCAGAATCGGGCGTCGCCCGTCGACTACCGCGGATCCGTTAGATGTTTCGAGCGCCTAGATGCACTACCTATCATTGAGGTGATCTGCTCTATGCAAACCACAGCTACAGGCAGCCCGGGGGTTCTCGGGACCCGAGGGTCACGGTGGGCGCCAAACTGTGCGCACGACCGAAGTCATATCGTTGACTCCCGATTCTTCGGTCACGGCTACTCGACGGCGGCCAGCCGAAGCATCTTTTGTGATGTGTGCGGGATGCAACGCTGGCTCGACATCGAGGTGGCCCTGGCCCAGAGTCAAGCCGAGCTGGGAATGGTCCCCGAGGCGGCGGCGGCGGAAATCGACCGGGCGTTGCAGATGGAGCACATGGACATCGAGCAGGTGCGCGCCGGCATCGTGCGAAGCGAGCACTCCTTGGTGTCGCTTCTGGCCGTGGCCAAGGCCGCTTGCGGGGGGAACGCCGGCGAATACCTCCACTACGGCGCCACCACCCAGGACATCATCGACACCGGCCGGGTTCTGGAGATCCGCTCGGTTCTCGACGAGCTCGAGCGTGAGCTCGGCCGCTTGATCCTGGAGCTGATGGGCCTGGCCCGCAGCCACCGCGACACCTTGATGATCGGTCGGACCCACGCCCGTCCCGCCCTGCCCACCACCTTCGGGCTGAAGGTGGCGGGCTGGCTCGACGAGCTCCTCCGCCACAGCGAACGCCTCGAAGCGGCGCGCCAGCGGGTGCTCGTGGTCGAGCTCTTCGGAGGAGTCGGCACCATGGCCGGCTTCAACGGGCGGGGCCGTGAGCTCGTCGAGGGTTTCGCCCGCCGACTGTCCCTCAACGCCCCTGCCATCGGTTGGCATGTCGCCCGGGATCGGATCGCCGAGTACGCGACGACGTTGGCCATGCTCACCGCCACGCTCGGACGCATCGCCGATGAGGTTCGGATGCTGTCGAGACCCGAGTACGGGGAGCTGGAGGAGGCGTGGCATCAAGGCAAGATCGGCAGTAGCACGATGCCCCACAAGCGCAACCCCGAGAAGCTCGAACAGGTGGTGGTGCTGGCCCGGCTGACCAGGGCCAGTGCCTCGCTGGCCGTCGAGGGCATGATCCTCGAACACGAGCGCGATTCGCGGGGTACCCGACTCGAGTGGGTGGCGGTCCCGGAGGTGTCTCACTACACGCTGGCGGCGATGGCGATCCTCCGACCGGTCCTCGCCGGGCTGACGGTGCATGACGTCCACATGGCCGATCAGGCTCGCCAGGCCTCCGAGCAGGTGTGCACCGAGGCCCTGATGCTGGCTCTGGCCCGAAGCGTCGGCAAGCAGAGCGCGCACGGTTTGGTCTACGAGCTGAGCCAGGAGGCGCAGAGCCGGGGGCTGTCCCTGCGAAGCGTCCTGGCCGCTCGCCACGACGTCACCTCCCGACTGGAGCTCGGCGAACTGGAGACGATCCTCGACCCGGCCCGCTATCTCGGTGCCGCCGGGGAGATGGTCGACCTGACCCTCGATGCCGCGCAGCGTTGGTTGGATGACGCGCCGTGCCGGTGGAACCGGCGCAAGGCGCGGACGGGCCCACCGGGACGGGCGGGGTGGCGCACTGGGCATGGGCCCGGTTGAGGAGCAGGCGATATGTGCGGCATCACCGGATGGATCGACTGGGAGCGCGACCTGCGCCACGAGCGCCCCGTGGCGCAGGCCATGACCGACACCATGGCGTGTCGGGGCCCCGACACCGAGGGCTTGTGGATGGCCGCACATGCCGCGGTGGGCCATCGGCGCCTGGCGGTCATCGACGTGGAGGGCGGCAAGCAACCCATGTCGAGCAACGATCCCGACCCGGTGGTCCTGACCTACAGCGGGGAGGTCTACAACTTCAAGGAGCTGCGTAAGGATCTCCGGGCAAGGGGCCACCGCTTTGCCACCGCGTCGGACACCGAGGTGGTCCTGCGCAGCTACCTGGAGTGGGGCCGGGCCTGTGTCAGCCGGTTCAACGGGATGTTTGCCTTCGCCGTGTGGGACGAACAGCGCCAGGAGCTGCTGCTCGCTCGTGACCGACTCGGGATCAAGCCCCTGTACTACTTCCCCTATGCCTCCGGCCTGCTCTTCGGCTCCGAGCCCAAGGCGCTGCTGGCCAACCCCTTGTTCTGCGCCGAGATCGACAACGAGGGCCTGGCCGAGCTGTTCGGGCTCAACAAGGGCCGCACGCCCGGCCACGGCGTCTTTCGGGGCATGAAACAGCTCCTTCCCGGACATACTTTGGTCGCCGACCGCAGCGGGCTGCATCCCTCCTGCTATTACCGACTGGCCAGCCATCCGCACGGCGATGACCTGCCGACGACGGTGGCCACCGTCCGCAGCCTGCTCGACGATATCGTCGAGCGGCAGCTGATCTCCGACGTGCCGCTGTGCTCGCTCCTTTCCGGTGGTCTCGACTCGAGCGCGGTGACGGCTTTGGCGGCCCGGAGCCTGGAGGAGAAGGGCCTGGGCAAGCCGGTGACCTTCGCCGTCGACTTCGAGGACAACGACCGATACTTCCGCCCCACCGCGCAGCGTCCCAGCCTCGACGGGCCCTTCGTGCGCCTCATGGTCGACCACCTGCACGCGCTGCACACCGACATCGTCTTGGACCCGGGCGATCTCGCCGGCCAGCAGGAGCACACGCTCGGCGCCCGCGACCTTCCGGGCAACGGGGACATGGACGCGTCGCTCTATCTGCTGTTTTGCGAGGTCCGCCGACATTCGACCGTCGCCCTGTCGGGAGAGGGTGCCGATGAGGTGTTCGGAGGCTACCCCTGGTTCACCAACCAGCCACCGGAGTCGGTTCGGAACTTCCCGTGGCGAAGCACCATTCCCGACATTGCTGACCTGCTCACCAGCGACGCGCGGGCGAGCATCTGCGTCGACGAGTACGTCGCTGACCGCTACGCCGAGGCACTCGTCGAGGTGCCGCACCTCGACGGTGAAGGCGACGCCGATCGGCGGATCCGAGAGCTGTCCTTTCTCACCCTGACCCGCTACCTACCGATGATGCTCGATCGCAAGGATCGCATGAGCATGGCGGTGGGGCTCGAAGTCCGGGTGCCGTACTGCGATCACCGCCTGGTGGACTACGTGTGGAACATTCCCTGGACCATGCGCACGATCGGCGGCATCGAGAAGGGGATCCTCCGCCGAGCCGTCGCCGACCTTCTCCCCGAGGAGGTGACGACTCGCCACAAGAGCGGTTTTCCGGCCATCCAAAATCCGGCCTACGACAAGGCGCTGATGGGCCGCCTCGAAGACTGGATGGCGGATTCGTCCTCTCCGCTCGACGCGTTGATCGACCGCCCTCGGCTCACGGCCATGCTGAGCGACGAGACCGTGGCCCAGGTGGGGTGGCGTCGGTCCCGGTCACTGGCCAAGAACCTCCTCGAGGTCGACGCATGGATGCGTCGCTACGGGGTGCGCATCCGATGACGTCGGGGGCCCCGAGCTCACCCAGGCGCCGAGTCGGTGAAATAGAGCGCCTGCATCACCCTGCGCATCTGGCCCGGAGCGAGGCAGGTCCTGCTGGCGCTGTGGAACGCAACCGGCGAGGTGGCGAAGACCACAGCTCGGTTGAACAGGGGCAGGAGAGACACCTGCGGGGTGGTCTTGTCGCGGTCCCAGAGTTGGAAGCGACCGCCATGGCCCTCGTTGAGCCCCGGGGTCAGATGCAGGATCAAGGTGAGTCGGCGGAACCACGGCTTGTCGGGATGTCGAGCCGGGGGGACATGGATCTTGCCTTCCACCCCGTCTCCTGATTGGCGCAGGACCCCCCAGTTGCCGGCAGGGTCGGTGATCAGGTTTTCGATGCCACTGACGCCCGCGAGCCAGTCGGTGAAGCGCGCACCGAGCAGCTCGTCGCTGATCTGTGCCAGCAGGGGCGGGACACGTGTCCGATCAGAGATCTCCAAAACCCCAGGCTTGCCCGACTTCTCGGCCATTTCATCCGGGCCGGGAAAGGTGTGGGCAGCCTCAGTAAGCGGCTCGATACGAAAAAGATCATCGAGCACCAGGTGGGGAAAGGGCGTGGCCTCCGAGAAACGAAGCCGCCACTCCTCCCCCGACCCTTCAAGGTTGTCAGATCGGATCATGTTCGCCTCTGCATGGGACCGCCGGTGGTACCGTCTGGTCGGATCGTGAATCAGCGACTCCACGCTACCGACTTTCGAGGAGCCCTGCCCATGGTCGATCAGCGAGCCGAGTGGGAATCGCTGGCCTTCCTCGTGCCCCGCGGCGAGCTGGGAGACTGGCGGATGGTCCTCCTCTACGACGCAGCCGTAGATACCGGGATGATGGCCGCTCTACCCTCCTCTCCGGCTGAGCTCGCCGCCGAATTGGGCATCGAGGAACACGGGGCGCGGGTGGTTCTCGAAGCTCTGGCCTTATGGGACATCGTCGAAGCCGGACCCGAGGGGACCTACGTCGTCGGCCCCGCGGCCCCGGGGATCGACGCGGCCGCCGTGGCCCGCCATCATGCCCGGGCCATTCGAAATTGGAGCACGATTCCTGGCCGACTGCGCGGCGAGGTCACCTCGGGCTCAGGAGCTGACATTCGGGCCGTCGAGATCATGCTCGACGCCCTCGCCGTCATGGGCCAGCAGTCCGCGCCCGGGGCCGTCGACGCCTGCCTGGAGCAGACGCCCGATGCCCGCCGGGTGCTCGATCTGGGTGGCGGTCATGGAGCGTTCGCGGTCGAGTTCGCCCGGAGGGGACTTCGGGTGACGATGCAGGACCGCCCTGAGGTGATCGAGCTGGCCCGACGGAAGGGTTGGCTGGCCGGCAGCGACGTCGAGCTCTTCGCCGGCGACCTGTTCACCACCGTGCCGGACGAGACCTTCGACCTGGTCTTCTGCGCCGGGGTCGTCTACACCTTCGATCGGGAACGCAACCTGGCGTTGTTTCGCCGGGTACGGCCCCTGGTGGGCCCGGGTGGATGCCTTGCCGTGCACACCTTCCTGCATGGCACCGACGAGTTGGCCACGCTGTTCGCGGCCCAGATGCTGGGCGTCCCCGGCGGCGACAGCCACGCCCAGGGAGACCTTCGAGACTGGCTTGAACAAAGCGGCTACGGATCCTTGGTCTCGCGCCGCTTGGAGCGACGGCCGGAGTGGATGATCTTCGCCTCGCCCGTTCCGGCATGATCCGATCCCTGCGAGCTCTTTGAAAGGGCCGGTGTTGGCAGGCCCCAAAGCGAAAGCCGTGGATCCCGAAGCCATGCTCAGTGCTGAGGTGGCTGGTTTTGCACCTCCGGCAAAGGTCGGCGTCGCCACATCGTCCAATCGACGCTTGCTCCTGTCGTACGTGGTGACCGTTTTCTTGCTCATCACGTTGAACTTCTTCCTGCCCCGGGCCATGCCCGGGAACCCCATCGACGCGTTGATCAGCGAAGGGTCCCCCAGCTATGTGCAGGACAACGCCACTCGGGCCAAGCTCGAGGCGTACTACGGCCTCAACCGTCCGCTCCTGGAGCAGTATGGGGGATACCTGCAGGGGTTGGCCACCGGTGATCTGGGGGTCTCCATTCGCTACCACACCCCGGTGTCCGAGCTCATCAAAGAACGTCTGCCGTGGACTCTTTTGTTGGTCGGCAGCTCGCTCAGCCTTGCGGTGGTGGTGGGATGGGCGGCCGGGATCCACTCGGCGTGGCGGCGGGGCCGGCGAGTGGACCGGGGCCTGCTGGCCAGCTTCTTGGCCCTGCACAGCTTCCCGGTCTTCTTTGTCGGATCGCTGGCTCTGCTGGTGTTCTCGGTGAAGCTGCGCTGGTTTCCCCTGGCGGGATCTCGCACCCCCTTCTCGCATCCGTCGAATCCTTTCGCCTGGGTTGTCGATATCGCCCGCCACCTTGCCCTGCCAGCGACGGTGTTGGCTCTGGGCTTCACCGCCAGCCAGTACCTGACGATGCGAGCGACCATGGTCGGGGAGTTGGGAGCCGACTACCTGCTCATGGGCCGGGCCAAGGGCCTGCGGGAGGGGCGTCTGAAATATCGCTACGCGGCCCGCAACTCCCTGCTGCCGGTGGTCACCCTGGCCGCTTTGCACCTGGGCTTTGCCGTGACCCAGTCCATCCCGGTGGAGACCGTCTTCGCCTATCACGGGATGGGTCGGTTGGTGTTCGAGGCCGTGTCGTATCGCGACTACCCGGCGCTGGCCGGCTGCTTCCTGGTCCTCAGCCTGGTCGTGGTAACCCTCAACTTCCTGGCCGATGCCACGTGCGCCCACCTCGATCCCCGGACCGCCACATGAGGGGCCGGCGCCATCTCCCCTCACCGCTCATCATCGTGGGGGGCGCTGTCCTGGGGGTGCTGCTGGCGACGGCCGTGCTGGCGCCACTGCTCTCGCCGTTCGACCCGCGGGCACTTTCCGGCGACGCCTTCGAATCCCCCTCGCTCCACCACTTGTTCGGCACCAACAGCATCGGCCAGGACATCGGTTCCCAGGTCATCTGGGGGGCTCGGACCTCGCTCAGCCTGGCCGTCGGGGCCGCCGCCCTCTCGGTGAGCATCGGCCTCGTGGTGGGCGTGACCTCGGGCGTCCTCGGCGGCTTCGTCGACACGGTGATCATGCGGGTGGTCGACTCGGTGCTGGCCCTGCCTCAGCTCCCCCTGCTGGTGCTGGTCGGCGCCCTGGCCGGCGCCGGACGGCTCACCATCACGTTGGTCATCGCCCTGATCACCTGGCCGGTGGTGGCCCGGCTGGTACGGGCCCAGACGCTCACCCTCCGGCGCCGGGACTACATCGACGCGGCCCGCGGCTTCGGCGGCGGTCTGGCCTATGTGGTCCGCCGCCACCTCGTGCCCGCCCTCAGCCCGGTGCTGGTGTCGAGCTTCGTGCTCATCGCCGGCAACGCCGTGCTGCTCGAGGCCACGTTGGCCTTCCTCGGCCTCTCCGACCCAACCGCGGTCAGTTGGGGCCTCATCCTCAATCGAGCGCTCAGCAATCCCGGTCTCTACTACACCTCGTCATGGACCTGGTTGCTGCTTCCAGCCGGCTGCGCCCTGGCGTTGACCGTCCTCGGATTCGCCTTCTTGGGTGTGGGTCTCGAACCCGTCATCAACCCTCGCTGGCGGCGGGCGGCCCGATGAACCTCTTGGAGGTCGAGGATCTGGTCGTGCGCTTCGACGGTGAGGTCGAAGCGCTTCGCAAGGTGAGCCTCACGCTGCAACGAGGCGAGTCGCTGGCCGTGGTGGGCGAAACCGGGTCGGGGAAGTCGACCCTGGCCCTGTGCCTGGCCGGGCTGCTCCAGCCACCGGAAGCCACCGGCAGCGTGAGGCTCCAGGGCCAGGAGCTGCTCGGTGCGCCGTCGAAGACCCTGCGTGACCTGCGCTGGACCACGGTGGCGCTCGGCCTTCAGGGGGCTCCGTTCAACCCGGTGACCAAGGTGGGTGAGCAGGTGGCGGAGCCGTTGCGCTATCACCTGGGCATGGCTCGCGGCGACGCCCGCAAGCGGGCCGAGGAGCTGGCCGGCGAGGTGATGCTCGATCCCGATCTGCTCGACCGCTTCCCCCACCAGCTCTCCGGTGGCGAGCAGCGCCGGGCCATTCTGGCCATGGTGCTGGCTCTCGATCCCCCCCTGGTGGTGCTGGACGAACCCACCGCCGGGCTCGACCCGTTCGTTCGCAATGAGCTGGTCGATCGCATGGACGCCCTGGCCGCCGAGCGCGGCTTCGGCCTGGTCATGATCTCCCACGATCTGCCCGTCGCCGCTCGCCTGGCCAAGCGGTGCCTGGTTCTCTATGCCGGTGAGGCCGTAGAGGTGGGCGACACCGACGTGGTCATCGGCGAGCCCGCCCATCCCTACAGCTGGGCCCTGGTCAACGCCTTCCCCGTCATGACCACCACCAAAGACCTGCGACCCATCCGTGGACGTCCGCCCGACAGCCGGTCGTTGCCGTCTGGCTGCGCGTACCACCCCCGCTGCACCCAGGCGGAGTCGGTCTGCCAGGAGCAGGTCCCCGACCTGGCGGGTTCGCGGGGTCGGAAGGTGGCCTGCCACTTCGGCGGCCTGAAGACGCTGCTCGGCGCGGTCGAGGTGACCAAGACCTTCGGCACCGGCCGCCACGCGGTGGCCGCCCTCCGGGGCGTGTCTCTCGAATTGCACGAAGGTGAGTCCCTGGGACTGATCGGGCCGTCAGGCAGTGGCAAATCAACCCTGGCTCGCATACTCACCGGCCACACGCCGCCCGACAGCGGCCACATCGAGTTGCAGGGCGTCGGGCTGTCGAGCTCGTGGCAGGGCGAGGCCCGAGCGCTTCGCCGGCGCATCCAGTTGGTGATGCAGGACCCGACGGCGGCTCTGTCTCCCCGGCTGACCGTTGAGGCGCTGGTCCGAGAGCCGCTCGATCTGGCCGACCGTAGCGACGATCGCGATCGTCGCGCCGTGGTGGCCGAGGCCCTCGACAGCGTCGGACTGCCCAGCTCCGGTTCCTTCCTGACCGCCCGCAGCCATGAGCTCTCCGGTGGACAGTTGCAGCGGATCTCCCTGGCCCGGGCGCTGGTGAGCCGACCCAAGCTCTTGGTGGCCGACGAGCCCACGAGCATGCTCGACGCCTCCGAACAGGCCCGGATGCTGGTGGTGCTGCGCGAGCGGCAGGTCGAGATGGGCCTCGGTCTGATCCTCGTCTCCCACGACATAGCGGTCGTCCGTAAGGTCACGGACCGCATCATCGTGCTCGACCAGGGCCGGGTGGTCGAAGACGGGCTCTCCGATCAGGTCTCCTCGAGTCCCCGGAGTGCCACCGGGCGCCGCTTGGTGGAAGCCGCCTCTGCGCTCGGCGCCGCCGAGCGATGCCCGACGGCCTAGCCGAGGCCCCCGGCACCGGCGCCCCGCAGGGAGGCGGCGAGGACCTCGATGGTATGGGCCACCGGAAGCTCGACCCCCCGGCGGCGAAGGCCGGCGGTTATCTGCAGGGTGCAGCCCGGATTGGCCGCCACCAACAGGTCGGCACCGGTGGCCGCTACCGCGGCGGCCTTGGCATCGCCCAACTCGGCTGCCGGTCCGGGGTTCAAAAGGTTGTAGACCCCGGCCGACCCGCAGCACAGGTCGGCGTCGGAGATCTCCACCACCTCGACGCCGGGGATGGCCCCGAGCAGGCGTCTCGGTTCGGCCCGGATGCCCTGGGCATGGGCCAGGTGACAGGCGTCGTGATAGGCGACCTTGAGGTCGATGGGATGACGAACAGCCACCGCTTCGTGGATGGCCAGAAACTCGGCAATGTCGTAGGTCCTCGCCGCCAGCTCGCCCGCTCGCTCCCGGTAACGGGGGTCCTCGGCCAGAAGATGGGCGTATTCCTTCATGGAAGAACCACACCCCGCGGAGTTGATCACCAAGGAGTCGACGTCGAGGGATGCGAAGGTGTCGATGCTGTGGCGGGCAAACCTGGCGGCCTCGTCCTCCCGACCGCAGTGCTCCGAGAGGGCTCCGCAGCACCCCTGGCCCGGGGGAACGACGACATCGAAGCCCTCGGCCGCCAGGACCTCCACGCTCGCTGCGTTCACGGAGGAAAACAGCGCGTGCTGCACGCAGCCGGTGAGCAGGGCCACCGATCCCCGCCGCGTGCCCAGGGCCGCAGTGTGCTGGGCGACCTCCACCACCGGTCCCACCGGTGGGAGGAGCGAGGCCATCGTCCGCAGCGGCTGAGGGAGCCGACCGAGCAGGCCGCACCGGCGGACCACGCCTTCGAGCCCCGATCGCTGGTACGCCCGCAGAGGTCCCCGGAGGGCGGCCAGGCGCCGGCGATAGGGAAACAGGGCGAAGATGGCGGCTCGAAGCGCCCGGTCCCGTCTCGAACGAGGGTAGCGGCGCTCGATCTGGGCCCGAGTGGCGGTGATCAGCCGGTCATAGCTGACCCCCGACGGGCAGGCGGTGACACAGGCCATGCAGCCCAGGCAGGCGTCGATGTGGCCGACCAGCGAGTCGGACATGGCCTCACCGCCCAGACCCTGGGCCATGAGGTGGATACGACCTCGGGGCGAATCCATCTCCTGGCCCCACAGCCGGAAGGTCGGACACGCAGGTAGGCAGAAACCGCAGTGCACGCAATCACCGACCAGGGCGGCGTCGGGGGGCCGGTGCTCGTCGAATGCCCCCCCACCGATACCGGGCAGGGCCACTCCGGCCATCAGATGCCGCCCACGAATCGCCCCGGGGCCAGAACCCGATGGGGATCGAAGCCCTGCTTGACCCGGCCCATCAGGGCCAGGGCGCCAACGGGGCCCCAGGCGTCGATGGCGGCCCTGGTGAGCGGCGGTGTGCGGAGCACCACGGCGGCGCCGCCCACCGCCCGGCACGCCTGGCGGGCGGCGGCCAGAACGCCCCCCACGGCTGCAGGTTCGCTGCCGGAGCCCAGACCGGCATAGAGCACCCCGACTCCCGCAGAACCGCTCAGCTCCACCTCGACGAGGTGATCGGCGGCGCCGCGCACGGCGTCGAGCAACGGCCCGACGCCGGCCACAGTGGTGGTCAGCTTCATCAGCGTCTCGCCCTCCCCCACGCCGGGGAGCCGGGCCCACCACGGCGGGGCGGTGGCCATCATGGTCACTGCGCCGGTGCGGAGCGCCGGGAGATCCACCGCGTGGCGCGCCGCGTTGAGGCGCCCGTCCACCCCCGGGGCGCTGCCCTCCAGGAGGGCCACCACCTCGAGGCCATGGCCGCCGCCATCGTGGACCTCGATGGCCACCGGAGCCACGCCGGCGGCCCCCAGCGCCCCCACCACCGGGGCGACATCATCGGTCCGGGTCACGGCCACGGCCACCCATGCCGATCGCCGGGGCCGGGGATGGAGGCGCAGGAAGGCCTCGGTCACGATGCCCAGCGTGCCGAACGATCCGGTGTAGAGCTTTCCCAGGTCGTAGCCGGCGACATTTTTGACCACCCGGCCGCCGCTGGTGACCAGGCGTCCGTCGGCCAGGGCCACGGTGACGCCCAGCAGGAGGTCGCGCACCGAGCCGTGGACCAGGCGCATCGGCCCGGACAGGCCGGTGGCGATCACCCCGCCGACGGTTGAACCGGCCACCACCTCGTCGAGAGCAAGGCGTTGGCCGGCCGGCGCCAGGCACTCCTGAAGGTCGCGCAGGCGGACGCCGGCGCCGACCCGGACCACCAGATCCCCGGCGGCATGCTCCACCAGGTCGTCGAGGCCCGATACGTCGACGATGATGTCCGCCCGCTGCGGCGGGGAGCCCCAGTCGAGCTTCGTGCCTCCTCCCCGGGCCACCACCGTGGCCCCCGCCTCGGTCGCGGCCCGCAGTGCGCCGGCCACCTGGGTGGCGTCGCCGGCCATGACCACCTGGCCCACCTCCACCCCGTCGATCCGGTCGGCCTCCGTCGCACGGCGGGCAGGAACCATGGCGTCCCGTTTGCCGAGGTGGCCCTGATCCCCCGGGTCGCGGCGGTCGTCGAGATCAGAAGAGGTCGGCAAGGCCGGCCTTCTGCAGGGGATGCGATCCTCGGTTGCGGCCCGGAACCTCGCCGCACAGCCGGGGGGTGGGAAAGATCTTTCCCGGGTTGCAGAGGTTATGGGGATCGAAAGCGCCCCGGAGCAGTTGCATGGCGGCCAGGTCGTCCTCGCTGAACATCCGGGGCATGTGCCTGGCCTTGTCAACTCCGACGCCGTGCTCCCCGGTGATGGAGCCGCCGTGGCCGATGCAGATGTCGAGGATGGCCCCCGACAGCTCCTCGGCGGCCGCGCCCTGGCCCTCGATTCGGTCGTCGAAGAGGACCAGCGGATGGAGGTTGCCGTCCCCGGCATGAAACACATTGGCCACACGCACCCCCCGGGCCCGGGCCAGTTCGGCGATCTCACCCAGCACCTGGGACAGCGCGGTCCGGGGAATGACGCCGTCCTGGACGATGTAGTCGGGGCTGATCCGACCCACGGCGGCAAAGGCGGACTTGCGACCCTTCCAGATGAGGGCCCGTTGCGTGGCGTCGGCCGCCACCCGGATCTCGCCCGCACCGTGGCGGCGGCAGTGCCGCTCGACTTCACGGGCCTCGGCATCGACCTCCGTCGCCGGCCCGTCGAGCTCGATGATCAACACGGCTCCCGCCCCTGGGGGATAGCCGCAGCCAACGGCCGCCTCGGCCGCCTCGATAGCCAGAGCGTCCATCATCTCGATCGCCGCCGGGATGATCCCGGCGCCGATGATGGCGGAGGTGGCGGCGCCGGCATCGTCGGTGCCGGCGAAGCCGACCAGCACCGTGTGGACGGCCTCGGGAGCCCGGATCAGCCGCACGGTGATGCTGGTGGTGATCCCGAGCGTGCCCTCGGAGCCGACGAATGCCCCCAACAGGTCATAGCCGGGCGCGTCGAGGGTGGGGCCCCCACCGAGGACGACCTCGTCGCCGTCGGGAGTCACGATGTCGAGCCCGGTCACGTGATTGATGGTGAAGCCGTACTTGAGGCAGTGGGCCCCGCCGGAGTTTTCGGCCACGTTGCCCCCGATCGAACAGACCTGCTGACTCGACGGGTCGGGAGCAAAGAGCAGTCCGTGGGGACTGGCGGCCCGGGTGATGTCGAGGTTGATGACCCCCGGCTCGAGCACCGCCCGCTGGTTGAGGGGATCGATCCCGATCACCGAGCGCATGCGCGACAGCACGATCAAGACACCATGGGCATGGGGAAGGGCACCGCCGGAGAGACCGGTGCCCGAACCCCGGGCCACAAACGGCACACCGCAGCGGGCGCACTCGCCCACCGTGGCAGCCACCGCGGCGGCGTCGACAGCCAACACCACGATGGCCGGGATGACCCGGAGGTGACTGAGGCCGTCGCATTCATAGGTCCGGCGACGCTGGCGGTCGGTGATCACCGCGTCGCCGCCCAGCCGGTCCTCCAGCCGGGCGGCCAGGGCGCCCAGGTCGGCCGAGGCGGCCGGGCTACGGTGGGCGCCGGGGAGGCCGGGTCGCTGATCAGGGGCGGAGGTGACCACCACCACATCGTAGGGATCGCTCGGCGATGACGGTGCTGCGGTGCCACCCTACGACCGCACCCCGGTCAGATCCGCCTGCCAGGAGACCCCCCGGCGGCGCACCGGGTGCAGGACCAGGGTGATCGGGGAGTCGGCCGGGGCCACGGCCTGCAAGGTCGCCGGGCCGTTCCCCATCGGCGCGCGGGCCAGGATGGCCCCGCCCGGTCCCACCAATTCGACCCGTCCGCCCCCGGCTCCGTGCCAGGTGACCACGGCGCTGAGCGGTCCGCCCACGGCATGGAAGACCCTGCCGATGCCCGATGGGTCCCGTCGGGGGCCGGCGCCGGGATCGAAACCGGTGCCGGTACCGGTGCCGGGCCCGGTGGCCACCGCCAGGCTCAAGATGGCGACCACGGTGGCGACGGTGCCGGCGGCTACGGAGGCCAGTCGTCGTCGGCGGCGCTGCGCAGCGCTCGGTACCGGGCGGCGGATCATCGCCCGGAGCGTCGAGGGGCCACACCGCAGCGGCGGGCCAGGCTGGCCCGGGCCCGGAACAGCAACTGGGTGGTGGCGTTGGTCGAAAGGCCGAGCTCGGAGGCGATCTGCGCCACCGGAGCGTCGTCCCAGTAGAAGCGCTCCAGCGCGAATCGCTGCCGGGCCGCCAGGCGTCCCACAGCGACAGCGAGCCGCTCGGCATCCTCGGCCGCCTCGACGGCCCCTTCCACCGACTGAGCGGCATGGGGACGCTCGCAGAGGGTATCGACGGCCACGAGTCGGGCCGCCCCCCGGTAGCGGTCCCGGGCGGCATTGCGCACGCAGGCCAACAGGAAGGGCCTGAAGCAGGCCGGGTCTCGTAGCGTCCCCAGGCACTCGAACGTCCGGGTGAAGGCCTCGGCCACGGCGTCGTCCACGTCGGCTCGACACGAAAGGCGGCGCCGGGCGACTCCCAGGGCCGCCGGGCGGTGCCGGTGGAACAGGGCGGCCATGGCGTCACCCCGACCGGCCCGGGCGGCATGGACCAAGGTGGTGTCGCTGGGCTCATCGTTGATGGCGGCGGCGTGAGGCATGGGTGCGATCCCTTCGCGAGTGGTTCGGGTCCCACCACCCTGCGAACGCGCCTGGCCCGGGCCCTTGTCAAGTCCTTGGCGTCTCCTTCGCCCGCCCCGCTGCGCCCTCTCCGGCGGGAACATCGGCAACAATCTCCGCGAAAGCCAGAATTTTGCTGGCCCTCGAGCCCGGCAAGGTGAAAGATGTGGGAACAGCGAACGGGGGAGGACTCGCGGTGGCGGTAACCAAGACACGCTCCTCGACCGAAGAACCGCGCGCCGTGCCCGGCTTCTCCGGCCCCGCACCGACGCTCCTTCGGTCTCGCAACGTCCCCGGAGCGGTCCTCGGGGTTCTGGTCGTGGCCGTCTGTTCCCTGGCGGTCGCATCCCTGGCGTCTTCGGCCAGTCATCGGACCCAGGTCCTCGTCGTCATCCGTCCCGTTGCCGCCGGCAGTGTCATCCGCGCCGGCGACCTGCGGGCCACGGGAGTGGCCGCAGACGGAAGCGTCCGGGGGGTTCGAGCGTCCCAGGCCGCCACCGTGGTGGGGCAGGTGGCGGCTGACAACCTTTTGCCCGGCACGCTGCTGGTGGACGCCGAGCTGGCCCGTGAGCCCGTGCTTCCCAAAGGTTCAGCCATCGTCGGCCTGGCCCTCAAGCCGGGGTTTTTTCCCGCCGGGCTGACCGTCCGCAGCACCGTCGAAGCCGTCGCCACCCCCATCGGCACGTCCGGCAGTGCGCCGGGGACGGCCGCAGGGGCCGCGGGGCCAAGCGTGCTCATCCCCACCGCCTCGGTCTTTTCCGTCGGCCCCGGTCCCGACGGAGCGGAAACCCTGGTGTCGATCGTTGTGCCTTCGGCCAGTGCTGCGCTCGTCGCCCAGGCCAACGCCCTGGGTGCCGTCAGCCTGGTCGTGGTCGGGGGCTGAACAGCGTGGCTCTTGTCGCCTTCGCCTCGAGTCGCTCGCCGGGGATGACCACTGCCATTCTGGCCATCGCCGCCACCTGGCCCGCACCCCGCCGGGCGGTGGTCGCCGAGCTCGATCCCGACGGGGGCACGACGGCCGCCCGCCAGGTCGTGCCCCACGATCCTGGCCTCATAAGCCTGGCCGCCGACGGCATCCAGGGGCTGAGTCCGGAGCTGGTGGCGGCCAGCATCCAGCAGCTGGCCAACGGGACGCTGGCCCTCCTGGCCCCCCCGGGGCCTGACCGGGCGGTGGCGTCGCTGGAGGCCCTCGAAGCCGCCGGCCTGCCCGGGATCCTCGGCCACCTCCCCGGCCTCGACGTGCTGGCCGACTGCGGCCGCCTCGACGGGCGTTCGCCGGCGCTCCCCTACCTACGCGGGGCCGACGCCGTGGTCCTGGTGATCCGTTCCGGGGTGGAGGACGTGATCGGGCTCAAGCATCGCCTCCAGACCCTCGACCTGGGCCCCAGACCGTGCGGAGTGGTCATCGTCGGTCGCCGGCCGTACCAACCCGGCGAGGTGGCTGAAGCCTTTTCGCTTCCCGTGGTGGGTGTCCTCGACGATGACGCCCGGGCGGCCACCACCGTGGGCACCGGCGGGCTCCCCGACCGCTCCAAGCTCCTCCGCAGCGCCGAGATCGTCGCCCGCGCGCTGATCCGGGCGCTTCCCGGCCCCACCGCCGTCGGCCTGGCGGGCACCGGAACCAACCACTTGGGGGCCCCTTCCTGGCGTCCCCCCCAGCGGGCGGCGACGCAACGATCCGACAGCCCCAACACTGCGGGTACCACCGGGTGGCGACCGTGACGACCGTCCATGGTGCGGGAGCGGAGACGGTGACTCCGGACCCCGCCGTAGGTACCGACGATCAGTCCTGGCCGGCGGCTGACGAAGGGCTGGTCCGGGCCATCCGGGAGAAGGTGGCCCGTGGCCTCTCCGAGCGCCAGGCCGAGCGCGAACTGCGGGGCGCGGCCCGGATCGGCCGGCGCGACGAGGAAGAGCTGGCCGTCAGCCTCATCAACGAGCAGCTACGCCTCTATGCCAAGGACCAGCTCAACCAGGGCCGGCCGCCGCCGGGCAGCCGGGACGAGGCTGCGGTCCGGAAAGCCACCATCGATCTGCTCTTCGGCCTGGCCACCCTCCAGCCCCACCTGGAGCGGCCCGATGTGATCAACCTCCACGCCGAGGGTGGCCAGCCGGTGTGGCTGGACCTGGCCGACGGCCGGACGGTGCGGGGCGCCCCGCTGGCCCGCGACGGTGAGGAGCTCATCGACTTCGTCCGGGAGCTGGGCCGGCGGGTGGGGATCTCCGAGCGTCGCTTCGACCCAGACCGCTATCGCATCAACCTGCAGCTGCCTGACGGTTCGCGACTCTTCGCCGTGGGATGGGTGACCCGCGAACCGCACGTGTTCATCCGCCGGCACCGCTACCTCGACGTCGCGCTGGCCGACCTGCCGGCCACCATGTCCCCCCTGCTGGAGCGGTTCCTGGCCTCCCTGGTCAAGGCCAGGATGAACCTTCTGATCGCCGGAGGCATGGCGGACGGCAAGACCACGCTGCTTCGGGCACTGGCTGCGGAGATGGATCCGGGCGAACGCATCGTCACCATCGAGTCCGACTATGAACTTGCTCTCGACCGTTTTCCGCTCCGGCACCGCGAGGTGGTGGCCATGGAGGCGAGGGAAGCCAACATCGAAGGTGTGGGCCAGGTCACCTGCGCGCAACTGGTGCGTGACGCGATGCGAACCTCAAGCCAACGGGTCATTGTCGGAGAGGTTCTCGGTGATGAGGTCGTACCGATGCTCAACGCCATGAACTCCGGCTCGTTGGGTTCCATGTGCACCCTCCATGCCAACAGCTCCGGAGAGGTCTTCGACAAGCTGGCCCTCCTGGCCGCCCAAGCTCCCCAGCGCCTCGATTTCCCCACCACCTATGCCCTGGCCGCCAACGCCGTCGACTTCGCCATCTTCGTGAGCCGGTCCGCTCACGGGGCCCGGGTGGTGTCCTCGGTGCGCGAGGTCACCGGCTTCGCCGACGGGCGGCCGCTGTCCAATGAGCTCTTCGCCCCCGACCACGACGGTCACGCTCTGCCCACCGGAATCCCCATATCCGATCGTCGCCGCCGGAGCCTGTCGGAGTGTGGATTCGATCCGGCATGGCTGGCCCAGGCCCTGGGGAGCCGGTGACCTCCCTTTTGGCGCTGGCCGGCGGTGGTCTTGGCGCCGGTCTGTGGCTGGTCGTATGGGGGCTGGGACGCACGGCGTCACCGAGGCCGGCGGGGAGCCGTCGTCACCTCCGGGGGTCCTCCCTCGGACTCCGCCTGGCCACCGCGGCCGCCGCCGCTATCCTCGCCCTGGCCATCAGCCGGTGGCCGGTGGCCGTCATCGCCGCCGCCGGGCTGGGATTCTTCGGCCGCGACGTGCTGGGGGGAAGGGGACGCCGGGCGGCCACGGTCGACCGTTCGGTGGCGGTAGCAGCCTGGTCGGAGATGCTGCGCGACACGCTGGCCTCATCGTCGGGACTGGAGGAGGCCATCGCCGTGACCGCTCCGCTCACCGCACCCAGCATCCGCCCGGCGGTAGCCACGCTGGTGGCCGAGCTCGGCCGGGTCCGCCTCGCCGATGCTCTGGCTCATTTCGCCGACGAATTGGCCGACCCCACGGCCGACCTGGTGGTATCTGCGTTGATCCTGGCGGCGCGAGGCGAGGCTCAGAATCTGGTCGATCTGCTGGGCTCGCTTTCGATGGCGGCGCGCGACGATGCCGACATGCGCCTTCGGGTGGACGCCAATCGCGCCCGGATCCGCACCTCGGTCCGGGTGATCGCCGGGGTGACCATCGTCATGGTTACCGCCCTGGTGGTGTTCAACGGCGCCTACCTGGCGCCGTTTGACTCCGCCGGAGGCCAGGTCGTCCTGGCCTTCGTCTTCGCCGGTTTCGCCGGCGGCCTGGTATGGCTCAGCGTGATGAGCCGCTACCGGGTCCCCGATCGCATCCTGGCGCCGCGCCCTGCAGGGGAGGAGGCATGAGCCTCCCCCTTCTGGTGATCATGGGGGCCGGAATCGGGCTGGGTGTGGTCATGATCGCCGCCAGCGTGCGCCGGCCCCGGCCCGTGCTGGCCGAAGCGCTGGACCGTGTCTCGACACCGCGGGTCCTCCTGGCGTCAGAGGCCTCCCAGGAACGGGTTCTCCAAGCCCTCGGGCGGGCCATCGGTCTCGACCGGCTCTTGACCGGATCGGTTCGAACCGACTTGCGGGCCGTGGGCCGAAGTCCCGAGGCCCATCTGGCCCGAAGCACGCTCAGCGCCCTGGAGCTCGGCCTTGTGGCTCCGGCCGTCACCGGCGTGGTGGCTCTCTCCGGGCGCGCCGTCTCCCTGGCTGTGCCCGCTGCCCTGTCCGTTTCGCTGGCGGTGATCGGCGCACTGGCCCCCACCGCCACCCTCCATCGCGAAGCGGAGCGGCGGCGCCAGAGCTTCAAGCACGCCCTCGGGGCGTTCTTCAATCTGGTGGGCATCAACATCGCCGCCGGGAAGGGCATCGAGGGGGCCCTGGAAACGGCCGCCCAGGCCGGCGACGGCGATACCTTCCGGGAGATCCGCCAGGCCTTGTATCGGGCGAAGATCACCGGGGAGACGCCCTGGGCGGGACTCGACCGCCTGGGGAGCGAGATCGGCGTCTCCGAGCTTCGGGAGTTGGCCGCCGCCGTCGGTCTGGCCGGCGACGTCGGGGCCCGGGTCCGGGCCTCCTTGGCGGCCAAGGCCCAGACCCTCCGTCATCGGGGTCTGGCCGACATCGAGGAGGCGGCCAATGCGGCCAACGAGCGCATGTCCATCCCCGTCGTCTTGCTGGTCATCAGCTTCATCGTCTTCGTCGGCTATCCCGCCGTCGAACGGATCATGACCGGCCTGTAGGGCCGGCTACCCCAGGAAAGGACGTCGCTATGCGGCCAAGCACCGAGACTCACGGCTCCAGCTCCGACACCGACACCGACACCGACACCGACACCGACACCGACACCGACACCGACACCGACACCGACACCGACACCGAGCGAGGAGCAAGCATCGTCGAGTGGGTGATCATCGTTGCCGTACTGGCCGGCCTGGCCATCGCCGTGGGGGCCATCATCGTGTCGAAGGTGACGGCGAAGGCCAATGGCATCAACCTCGGTAGCTGAGCGGGGCGACGCAGTCCGGCGGCGGGGCGACGCAGTCCGGCGGCGAGGCGACGACGACGGCTCGAGCGCCGTCGAGCTGGTCGTCATCTTTCCCGTCACCCTGCTCATCGTCATGGCCGTCATCCAGGTCGGTGTCTGGTACCACGCCGCCGATATCGCCCGGGCCGCCGCCCAGGAGGGCGTCAAGGCCGCCAGCGCCTACCGGGCCTCCGCCAACGCCGGTCGTGACCGGGCGGAGCGCGTCCTGGCCGAAAACGGGGGCAGCCTGATCCAGACACCGACGATCACCCCCTATCGGGACCCCGACGTGGTCCGGATCACCGTGACGGGCTCGGCGCTGAGGATCGTGCCACTGTTCCGTCTGGCCATCAACGCGTCGGCCACCGCCCCGGTCGAGGCCTTCCGACCCTCTCCCGGGCCGTGACGGCCGGCGGCCAGGAGGGCTCGATGTCGGTCGAACTGGTCCTGCTCACAGTCCCCCTGGTAATCATCCTGCTCTTCGTGGTGGCTCTGGGCCGGTACTCCTCGGCGCGGAACCAGGTTGACGAGGCGGCACGCGACGCCGCCCGGCAGGCGTCGCTCTTCTACCGCTCGGGCCCCGAGGCGACCAGGCAGGCCGGAGCCATCGCCGGAGAGGAGTTGGGCGGGATGGCCTGTGCCGAGCACACCGTCGAGGTCGATACCGCGCAGCTGCGCCCGGGCGGAGAGGTGACGGTAACGGTGAGCTGCCGGGTGGCGCTGGGGGACCTGGTGCTGGCCCGGCTCCCGGGGTCGAGGACGATCACCGCCCGGTCCACCTCGGTGGTCGACACCTACGTCGGGCCATGACCTCGGCGACCGGGCGGGGCGAGAGGGGCTCGATCACCGTGTTCGTCGTCGGGATGGTGGTGGCCCTGGTGGTGATGGCGGGCTTGGTGTTCGACGGCGGCAGGATCATCGCCGGCCACCGGGAGGCCGACGCCGAGGCCTCTGGCGCGGCCCGAGCCGCAGCCCAGGCCCTGGCCGTCTCGGTGCGCCGATCGGGGGCGGTCGCCATCGATGCAGCCGCCGGACGGCTGGCTGCGGGACGTTACCTGGCGGTCTACGGCCACGTCGGCGACGTTGCCGTCGACGGCGACCGGGTCACGGTCACGGTCCGCTTCGCCGAGCAGAGCCAGATCCTGGGCATCGTCGGGCTGCGGTCGAGAACCGTCACGGGAACCGCCTCGGCCATCGCCGTTCCGGGAGGACCTGGGGGGGTCGGGCCATGACCGGCGTGGGGAGCCGATTTCGGGGAATGACCGCCGCCGGTGGGCTCCTGGCCGCGGTGGTCGGCGTTCCGTGGGTGATCGTCGCACTGAGGGGAGGCCCACCGCGCCACCTGCCTTCCGGCGCTGGAGTGCTACGGGCCCTCGGCCAACCGATCTCCGACCAGGACATCGTGGGCGCACTGAGCTTGGTGTGCTGGGTCGTGTGGGTGCTCTTCACCGTGGCCGTGGTGGTCGAAGCGGTGGCCTTGGTCCGGCACCGGCCGGCCCCGTCACAGAGCAATAGGGGGTTTCGGATCCCCGGCCTTCAGGGCCCGGCCGGGGCGCTGGTGCTTGCCGTCGTCCTGGCCTTTTCGGGTCGTCCCGACCGCATGGCCCCACCGGCATTGGCCGGTGCGACGACCGCCCTGCGCCCGGGAACCGCGCTCGTGGTCCCAGGCCCGGCGCGGTCACTGATCGCCACCGCGCCCGTCGCCCCCACCTCGTGCCAGGCCCCGGCTCCCGCATGGGTGCCCTACACCGTCGTTCGCTACGACTCACCCTGGAAGATCGCCGAGGAGCACCTGGGCGACGGCCTGCGCTGGCGGGAGATCCGCGATCGGATGGGCGCGAGCCTCGTCGGCAACGCCGACCCGGCTTCACCGGAGGAGGCCACAGCCCGGATCATCTACCCCGGAGAGGTGCTGCTCCTGCCCGCCGGCACCGGCGGAACCGCATCCGCACCGGCAACCGGGGGCCCACTCCCCGACCCACAGGGGACGCCGGCGGCGCCAACGCCGGAGCGCCCGACGGTCCCGACGCCCCCAGCGGTCCCGGCGGTCCCGGCGGTCCCGGCGGTCCCGGCAGTCGAACCCCCTCCTCCCGACCCCACGCCCGCCCCCGGCGGGGTGCCGGTCACCGTGTGGACCGGCACCTTGGCCGGCAGCGTCCGGTCGGGAGGTTCGGGTGGGGGCGCACACCACGACGCCACGACGCTGCCCCTGGCCAAGCTCCTGGTCGGTGGGGCGTTTCTGGCCAGCGCGGTCATCAATGTGTTGAGCGTGCGGCGGGCCCGCCAGGCCGGCCGGGCCGGGCCGGGCGAACGCATCCCCCTGCCCGGCTCTAGGCTCGCGCCCGTCGAGGTGGCCCTGCGGGCCGGGCGCCGGGACGAGCTTTTGACCGGAGCCCATCGAGCGGTGGGCGCGCTGGCCTCCGATCTGATCCGTGCCGGCCAACCGCCCCCGTTGATGACCGGCATCGTGGCCCACGACGAGGCCATCGAGGTTCTCCTGGCCGAGGGTTCCGTTCCGCCACCGCCATGGCGGGCGCGGCCCGACGGGCTGGCCTGGCGTCTGGCCATCGAGGACGTACCCGCTCACAGCGCTTTGGGCCACGGCGAGTTGCTGCCCACGCTGGTCCCCATCGGTCGGGAACCGCAGTCGGGTGGTGAGGTGCTGATCAACCTCGAAGCGGCCCCGATGACCGGGGTCTCCGGCCCTGCTGAGCGCGCTGCGGGCATGGTCCACGGCGCAGCACTGGCCCTCGCCGGCCTCCCCTGGGCCAAAGCGGCAGACGTGGTGCTCATTGGCTTCGGTGAGGTTCTTGCCGCCTGCCAGCCCCACATGCGCGTGGCGCCGTCACTCCATGCCATTGCCTCGGAGTTGAGAGAACGGGCGGCAGAGTCGTCGGTCCTGCTCGGCGTCAGCGGTGCCGCCCATGTGGCGGCCGGGCGTCTCGGTGTGGGAGGCGACGGGCTCACCCCGACCATCGTCGTCGTCGCCCACCGACCCCGCGCCGAGGATCTCACCCTGCTGGCCGAGGTGTGCCGGTCGGACACCGCCATCACCGCCCTGGTCGCCGGGGAGATCGCTGCGCCGCGGATGTTGAGCACGAACAGTGACCCGAGCTACGTTCCCGATCTTCGTATTTCGGTGGCGCCGTGCCTACTGGCGGCAACGGAAGTCTCCGCCATGCACCAGATCCTCGACATCGCTCTTTCCGCACCGAGCGCCAATCCTCGGCTTCCCCCCTACGACGCCCTGGCCAACCCAGATCCGCCTTCGGACGAGCAGGCCTCTCGGCCCAGCCAAGTCCTGGTCCGCGTCCTCGGGCCCATCGAGATCGATGGAACGGTCAACGAGTTCCGCCGGCCCCACGCCCGGGAGGTGGCCGTCTATCTGGCCATGCACCCCCGGGGCGTAGCCGAACACCAACTCGACGAGGCCATCTGGCCGGCACGCCACCTCGTCAAAGCCACCACCCGGGATCCGGTCATCTCCTCGGCCCGCACCGCCCTCGGTGGGCCCCAGCGGATGCTCCACGCCCGGGGCCAGGGACCCGACAAGCGGTACCGGACGACCGAGCTGGTGGGAACCGACTGGGAGCTGTTCTGCGACCTGCACCGGCGGGGCCGGCGCCAAAGAGATGTCGAGGTGCTCCAAGAGGCACTCGACCTGGTGCGGGGCCGGCCCTTCGCCGACGTCCTGGCCGGTCCCGGATATGCCTGGTTGCACCTCGAGGGTCACCTCCATCACCTGGAGGCCGAGATCGTCGACGCCGCCGATCTGGCCTGCGAGCTGCTTCTGGCCGCCGGGGACCCGGTGGCGGCGCGCCGGGCGGCCAACTACGGACTCCTGGCCAGCCCGTACGCCGAGCGCCTCTGGGTTCGCCTCATGGCCGTGGCCGACGCCCTCGGAGAGGCCCAGGAAGTGGAACGAATCCTGATCGAGATGGACCGGCGCCTCGACCTCGAGGGCGACTACAGCCAGCTGCACCCCGACACGATCGATGCCTACCGTCGGTACTCCCGCCGGCGGGGGGTCAACCAGCTCCGCAGCTAGAGCAGCGGGCCGCAAGTCGAGCGATTTTTCCGCACCGGCGGACCGAGGATCTGCGCCTTGCCGATCCGGGAGCGGAAGGCTACGTTCTTGCCTACCGTGCTGGCGGACTCCCTGTCACGATTCGAGTACGACTGAGCGGCCACGGCGGTAAAGATCCGCCAGCAGGGGGACCTACGACGGCTGATTGCGAGAGATGGGCACCGATGCCGCGATGATGACTCGACGGGCATTCCTGGCGGCCGGCGCCGGCTTGGCCGCGGCAGCATGTGGTGGCTCGAACGGCAGGATCGTGCGGGGCCAGGGACCGTCGGGACCGACGAAGACCTCACCGTCGCCCCCCACCACCTTGCCGATCGGCTCCAGCCTGACCAAGGTCCCGACGCTGGCCCTTCCCCCTGCCACCAAGCCGGCGTTCTTCGTCAAAGACGTCATCTCGTCGCCTCCGCCCAGCGCCGCGGCCCTGACCATCGACGACGGCCCCGATCCCCGCTACACCCCCGCCGTCCTGGCCCTCCTGGCCGAGTTCGGAGTCCACGCCAACTTCTGCGTCATCGGTCAGAGCGCCAGCCGCTTTCCCGGGCTGCTCATCGACATCATCAACCAGGGCCACAGCCTGACCAACCACACGATGAACCATCCCCAGCAATTCGCCTCGTTGTCAACCGAGAGGCTCCGGGTCGAGATCGTGGGTGGTCTCGAGGCCATCTACGACGCTACCGGGGGTTTCGCCTCCTCCACCTTCCGCTCCCCGGGGGGCGAATGGTCGCCCGCCATCTACGCGATCCTGGGCGAACTCGGCATGATACCGATCGACTGGAACGTGGACCCCCGGGACTTCTCCCGACCCGGGGTGAGCGCCATCACCGCCAAGCTCCTGCGGGCCAACCCGGGCGACATCCTCCTCTGCCACGACGGCGGCGGGGACCGCTCCGAGACCGTCACTGCGCTTCGCACGGTCATTCCCGCCCTCCAGAAGCGGGGCCTGACCTTCGTCACCCTGTGACTCGCGGGTGGCACCCGATCGGGCCATTCAGGTGACGTGGACGGCCCCGTCGGCGGCGCCACCCGCCACCCATTGACCCGGGCCGGGACGCCAGGTCCGGCCTTCGAAGCTCACCGAGGCGAAGCCGTACTTCGGAGCGTGGCCCACCAGCCATCCGGCCAGGGTCCATCCGGTAGACGCTGAGACGGGGGTGCCCGGCGCCGCGTCGCCCAACTCGGCGCCCAGCGCTGAGCGCCACAGTGCCGACGAGGTGGCCGACAATCGCCTGGTGGGATGGAACCGGCAGGAGAAGGCGGCCGGGGCCTCCCCGGTCAGGGCGACGGCCAGGGTCCGGGCCTCGGCCTCGTGGACGGCGTAGGCGGAGGGTGCCGCGCTGTGCTGCACGTCCTGGGCCGCCCTGGTCACCTCCAGGGTCTGCCATCCGGGCACCTTGGTGAGAGCGTTGTAGAACGCGCTGGTGGCATACAGCGGGTTGATCAACTGGCTGGGCGTACCCCAGCCCTGGGAGGGGCGCTGCTGGAACAGCCCCACCGAGTCGCGATCACCGCCCGTCAGGTTGACCAGCTTCGACTCCTGTAAGGCGGTGGCCAGCGCCACGGTCACGGCGTGGTCGGGCAGGGCCAGCTTGTGGCCGACGGCGGCAATGGTGGCGGCGTTGGCTCCCTGCTCCAGATCGAGTATGGAGGTGCCCGCCTTGGTGACCACCCGACATCCCGAGGCGAGCGGCACCTTCACCCCACCGGTGAAAATCACCCGGGTAACGCCCCATGCCACCAGGGAGACCACCACGGCCACTGCGGCCAGGATGGCCACAGACCTCCGGCGGCCCGACGCTACAAACGGGCGGTCGCGACTAGGATGGATCGTCTGGCCCTCGGGGCGCATCGGCCCGTCCAAGATCCGCATCACTCCATGGTGGCCGATGGGCTCGGGGTTATCGTGGCACACTGGATGCCCGGTCCGGTACCGTGTGCTCCGGCGCCCACGGTACCCTCGGGTACACCGTGGCACCCCATCGACGGACGACGAAGCGCCTGACCGCCGCGTGCGTGGTGCTCTTCGGGTTGGCCGCTGCCGGCTGTGGGGGAATTGCGCCGGCCACGCCGGCGTCGGCCACCAAGGCGGTGTGCGCGTCGATGGACAAGCTGCCCATGGCCTTCCATCCCCCCAACGGAGGGGGCATCGATCTCGCGTCGGTCTCCAGGATCGATCACCAGCTCCTCGGCGAGCTCGAGCCCCTGAGCCTCGGCGGGCCGGCAACCGTGGCCCAGCAGCAGATCGGTGAGGATGCCAACGCCCTCACCCGTCAGTTGGCCAGGCTCCTCTCGGGCCGCGGTGACGAGCCCGAGGCGGCGATGACCATCACCAAGATACGCTCCGAGTGCCGCGTGGTGCGCCACTGATCGAAAGCTCCGGAAGGGGAAGGGTCGCCGGCCTCTGGCGCGCATTGCACAACCCTATTAATCTCCCCGCTGTGGCGACCATCGTGGGGATGGCGGTTGGGATCGACCGACGCCCTCGGGTGACGTGTGAGGACGGGGAGCGGCGCTGAGCACGGCCCTCGTCGAGATGGAGGCCGTCGACAAGTTCTTCGGGGCGACCCAGGTGCTCTCCCAGGTCGACCTGCGCGTGGAGCGAGGCGAGGTTGTCGTGGTGATCGGCCCGTCGGGGTCGGGCAAGTCCACGCTGTGCCGCTGCATCAATCGTCTGGAGACCATCCAGGCCGGTCACATTCGGATCGATGGAGTCGAGCTGCCCCGGGAGGGCAAGGCATTGGCCCGCCTGCGTGCCGACGTCGGCATGGTCTTCCAGTCATTCAACCTCTTCAGTCACAAGACGGTGCTGGAGAACCTCATGATGGCCCCCTGTCATGTGAAGAAGGTCCCAAGGGCCGAGGCGGGCGAGCGTGCCGTGGCCCTACTGGCTCGGGTGGGTCTGCCCGAAAAGGCCGACGCCTACCCCGGGGAGCTGTCGGGCGGCCAGCAGCAACGGGTGGCCATCGCCCGGGCCTTGGCCATGGATCCGAAGGTCATGCTCTTTGACGAGCCCACCTCTGCGCTCGATCCGGAGATGATCAAGGAAGTCCTCGACGTGATGAAGGAGCTCGCGGCCGGCGGCATGACGATGGTGGTGGTGACCCATGAGATGGGCTTTGCCCGCTCTGCGGCCAACCGGGTGGCGTTCATGGATGCCGGGCGGATCGTCGAAGAGGCCACGCCGGCCGACTTCTTCGCCCACCCCAAGACCCCCCGGGCCCAAGAATTCCTCTCCAAGATTCTCGAACACTGAACGTTTCTCACGGACAAAGGAGCATGACCATGCCCAATCGAAAGCGACTCATCGTCCTACTGCTCGCCCCGCTCATCGTGGCGATGGCCGCGTGCGGAAGCAGCGGTTCCACCTCTAGCAGGGGGAGCAGTACCACGGGCGCTCCGGCGGCTGCCGGTCCTCCTACCTTCCCGGCCGGCTCGACCATGGACACCATCCAGAAACGAGGCAAGCTCGTGGTCGGAACCAAGTTCGACCAGCCGCTGTTCGGATTGAAAGATCCCACGTCGGGGACGCTCGACGGCTTCGACATCGACATCGCCCGAGAGATGGCCAAGGCTATCTTCGGACCGGTGAAGACCATCGACTCCAAGGTCGATTTCGTCGAGACGGTCTCGAAAAACAGGGAGCCCTTCATCCAGGACGGCAAAGTCGACATCGTGGTGGCCACCTATACCATCAATGCCACCCGAAAGACCGTGGTCGATTTCGCCGGTCCCTACTTCCTGGCCCACGAGGACATCATGGTCAGGACCGAGGACAGCGCCATCAAGTCGGTGACCGACCTGAACGGCAAGAAGGTCTGCTCCGTGCAGGGTTCGACGTCGCTCACCAACGTCACCGCCAAGGCACCCCAGGCCGACACCTCGATCACCTTCGACACCTACTCGAAGTGCGCCGAGGCCCTGGCTGACGGCCGGGTTCAGGCCGAGGTCACCGACAACGCCATCCTGGCCGGCCTGGTCTCACAAGGCGAGAAGAAGTTCAAGCTCGTGAACGCCCCATTCAGTGACGAGCCCTACGGCATCGGCATGAAGAAGGGTGACGACGTGTTCCGTTCCTTCCTCAACGACCGACTGGTGGCGATCGAGGGCAATGGCACCTGGAAGTCTCTGTTCACCAAGACGGTGGCCACCGGCGGCGTAGCGACGCCCGTACCGCCCCAGCCCGAGAGGTACTGACGATCCCTGGGACCACCCGATCGTGAACGTCCTCACCGAAAACCTGGGAACCTTCGCCCACGGTGCGGTCGTCACGGTCGAACTGACCGTCATCGCCTACCTGGGCGCCTTTGTCATCGGTACTGTCGTAGCCGCGTTCCGGGTCAGCCCGGTGCCGCCGCTTCGGATGGTGGGCACGGTCTACGTCGACGTCATTCGCAACATCCCACTTGCCGTGCACTTCGTTCTGTTCTTCTTTGCCCTGCCCAAGGTGGGCATCCGCTTCAGCCCCCTGATCTCGGCATTCATCGTCCTGGCCGCCTACCACGGGTCCTTCGCCGCCGAGACCATCCGGGCCGGGATCAACACCGTGGCCCGGGGGCAGGCCGAAGCGGCGCGTGCTCTTGGCTTCACCTTCCCGGTCGTGCTCGGGCGGGTGGTCCTCCCCCAGGCCCTGCGCGCCGTGGTGCCACCTCTGGGCTCGCTGTTCATCGCCCTGGTCAAGAACAGCTCGCTGGCCTACACCATCTCGGTGGTCGAGCTCACCGGCGTGGCCGACAAGCTGGCCACCGACACCGCCCGGCCCATCCCGGCGTTTCTCGGAGCCGCCGCGGCCTATCTCATCCTCACCCTGCCGGCCGGCTACGCGGTGAGCCGGCTCGAACGCCGCTTGGCGGTGGCCCGATGAGGTGGAGGCCCACGTCGCCCCCGCCCCGACCGCATCGACCCGGGGAGCAACGATGAGCGGCAGCCTGGTGATCGGCGACGAGCTCGGTCCCCGCGCCAAGCGGGTGGTCGGCGTCGTGTCGATCCTGAGCCTGCTCGGAATCGTCGCTCTGGGCGTGCTCGCCTACCAGCGTCTGCAGGCCAAGGGTCAACTCGAAGGCCGGAAATGGTCGTTCCTGGCCAACAGCCGGGTCCGGGGCTTCCTGCTGGGTGGCCTGGCCGCCACGCTCAAGGTGGCCGCCATCGCCATGGTCCTGGCCATGATCCTCGGAGCCCTCCTGGCCCTCGGCCGGCTGGCACCACAACGCCCAGCCCGAATCGTCACCGGCACCCTGGTCGAGTTCTTCCGGGCCGTACCCCTCCTGCTGCTGATCTTCTTCGTGGCCAGGACACTTCCGAAGTGGGGCCTGAACCTCTCAGCCTTCTGGTACCTGGTGATCGCGCTGGTCGCCTACAACAGTGCGGTGCTGGCCGAGGTCTTCCGGGCCGGGATCGTCTCGCTCGACCGGGGCCAGCCCGAGGCGGCCCAGGCCCTTGGCCTCGGTTGGTGGCAGACCATGGGCCTCGTCGTGGTTCCCCAGGCCGGGCGACGGATGATGCCGGCCATCGTCAGCCAGCTCGTGACCTTGTTGAAGGACTCCTCGTTGGGATTCGTCCTGCCCTACGAGGAACTGCTCCGCCGAGGCCAGGTGCTCGGAGAGAGCTTCAAGCAGAACAAGCCCTTTCTCCAGTCCCTGGTGGTCGTTGCCGCCATGTACATGGTCGTCAACATCGTGCTGTCGCGCATCGCCCGTCGCCTCGAGGTACGCCAGCGGCGCTCGAACCGGGGACCCGACCCCGTCCCTGCCAACCCAGGCGGTCTAGCTCGACTCGAAACGACTTAGGACGCCTGGCCCAGTTCCCTTCGGAAGGCGGCGTTCGCCGCCTCGTTGGCTTCCCCGGCGTTGAGGTCGGCAACAACATCATGCAGTTCGGCCGGGGCGCCGGGAAAGACGCTGCTGCAGGCCTGCCAGTTGACGCCGTCCGCCGAGCGGACGATCTGGGCGGTCTGCACCATCGTGGTCCCTGAAGCTCCGGGATCGGACATCACCAGGACGGCGAAACGGGTCATGACGCCACGCCGCTTCCGGCCTCAGCGGCCCCTGTGCTGGCTTCCCTTTCTTTATGCTCAACACTCATCTTTTCTGCCCTTATCTTCTGTCAGTTTCCGTCGGGTCTTCGCGCTGCTTTTGTGCATACCCAACGCGTGGCGCAGGTAACCGGCCGGAACGGAAGGCTCTCCGGCCCGGGCCGAGCACCCCAACTCGGGTACTGCGATCAACCTAGGACTCCTCCAGGTCCTCCGCCATAGTCCGTTCGGGCCAAATTCGTCCCCCCCCGACCGGGCCCCCCAGCCCGGGCCTTCTCCCGCCTCTGGGCCGGTTCAGCCGGCCATGGGGAGTCCCGCACCCTTGGCGTTCTCCCAGTCATCGTTGACATAGGTGACGTCACAGCCCGCTCTGGCCAGAAGAGATGCGGCAATGCTGGAGCGGAAGCCGCTGGCGCAGTGCACCCACAGTCGCCTGCGTGGTACCGACGTCATGGCCTGGTCGAGCTCATGGAGGGGAAGGTGGCGAGCGCCTCGCAGGTGCCCCGAGGCCCACTCGTCGGCTCGGCGGACATCGAGGACCACCACGTCATCGCTCCACGCCTTGGCCAGATCTGCGAAATCGGCTACCCGATAGGCACTGAGCGCGCCGTCCCCAGCCGCCCGGGGGTCGTCGGCGGTGACGCCGGCCAGGTCGTCGATGCCGATCCGGCAGAGCTCGCGTCGAGCCTGCAGCAACTGCTCGGGGCTTTCGCCGACCAGGGACAGCGGCTCACCCCAGGGCAACGTCCAGCCCACGTAGGTAGCAAAGGCATCGCCGAACTCGATGGAGATCGACCCGCTGAGGTGCTGTTCGGCGAAGAGTGACCTCGGGCGCAGATCAACCACCCACTGTCCGGCGTCGATTCGCCGTCGAACGTCGCCGGCCTCGAGCCACCGGGGAAGGGAGAGGTCGGGTGGTCGTGGGCCCCGGGCATTGGCCGGGCCCATGTGCACGTAGTAGCTGGGGTAGGCGCGCAGTCCCGAGACCAACTCGGCGACGAAGGCGTCCTCGTAGTCGGTGATCAACGCAAGATTCTGGCTGCGCTCGTTGCCGATGGTTGACGACGTACCCGTCGTCTTGGTCGCCGAGCAGAAGCTGCCGAACCCGTGGGTGGGAAAGACGGCGACGTCATCGCCCAGGTTGGCGGCCAGGCGACGTACCGATCGGTACTGGGCTCGGGTCAACGCATCGGTTCGCCCAGCAGCGATGAGGTCGGTGCGGCCCACCGCCCCGAAGAGCATCGAGCCGCCGGAGAAGACCGACACCGGCGGGCCGCCGGCGGCGCCCACCACGTAGGAGAGATGATGTGGAGTGTGGCCCGGAGTACCCACGACCGTGACCTGGAGCCCACCGGCCTCCAAGCGGTCACCGTGGCGCGCGCCAACATGGTCAAAGGCCACGTCGTCGTCGGCGGCGACAACGTACGAAGCGCCCGTCGCCCGCGCCAAGGCAAGGCCGCCGGTGAGATAGTCGTTGTGGATATGGGTCTCGAGCACCAGGGCCACTCGCAGCCCCAACGCCTCGGTGACGGCATCGATGCGGTCAGTGTCCCTTTGCGGGTCGACCACCACCGCTACCTTCCCATCGTGGGCGATGTAGCTGCGGTCCCCCAGCCCAGGAGTGTCGATGGTGACGATCTGAACCATGGCTGCGTCCTCAGGAGTCTTCGCTCGTTCCGCACGGACCCTAGGCGCTTGAAGTTTCTCCATCGACAAAATGTTGTCTATGCGGCGGTTGCGAGTCCGAGGTCACCGAAGAGGGACAGCATGCCGACCCGGAGGGTCTCGTAGTCCTGGTCGATGTTGGTCCACGTAGCGGGCTTGCGTCCTTGGCGGGGAATGGCGACGCCAGCGAGGATGGGCGCTATCACCTGGTCCCGCAGCACGCCGAGGGCGCTCATGGTCCGGGCTGCGCCGGGGTCGACGTGGTAGCGGCGGCTGTGGTCGGGCTTGACGACGAGGTGTTTTCCGCGGAGCTTGCGGATGTCGTACGCGCCTTGACGGACGGTGTAGTCGGCGCCTGTGAGGTTGCCCATGGCGTTGACCTTGGCGGTGAAGTCGGCGGCGGTGAACCCGTCGGGTGCGACGGAGAGGGCGACGGCGGCGGCCATCACGGCCCGGGCTCGGGGTTTGTTCAGATCGATCCCACCGAGACGGGTAGCACCGAGGAGCGATGGTTGGGGCAGGTCGTCGAGGGTGCCATCGGCGATGAAGCCGATGTCGACACAGTCGAGCATGGTCAAGAACCGCTCGACCATGGCCCGGAGCCGGCCGACGATGTCAGGGAACCGGTCGAGGACCCGGCCGGTCCCGAGCTGGCGGGTGTTGTGGACCACGGCCTCGAAGCGCAGCACGTGTTCGCCTTTGCTGTAGGCCTTCAGCGTCAACAGGCCGAAGTGGACCTTGAAGATGGTCAGGTCCCAGCGAGGTCTCTCGATCACGATGCCTTGACGAGGAGACAGGTCACCGCCTTTTCGATGCGGTCGGCCCTTGGCGCCGAACATGGTCCGCACCTTGGGAACATCGAGTCGGGACCGGGTCCGGTCCACCATCGACTCGAACATCCGGTCCAGGCGGGCACCGGAGGCAAAGATCAGGTTCCGGCTGTACTCGACCTGGTAGATCGAGTAGCTGTAACGGAACCCTCCGCGTTCTTGGTCGACCAGATCGAGCCCGAAGCACAAACAGGCGGTGTAGATCCACCGATCGCAGACCTGACCCAGTCGCCCTGCAATCGGCGGTGCCGACAAGGTGTCTGCGATCCGGGCCAGGCCTGCGGGGTCGGGTGTTGCAGTGAAGCAGTTGCCCTCCTTGGTATATCCGATCCCAGCCGCCGCCGCCTGGGCAGCAACATATTCGTGGCCGTTGACGATGACCTGAGCGGCGAAGGGGGCATGCCCCGACATCTTGATCGTCACGTGCCCGAAGTCGGGGTCGATGATGTGGAACGAGTAATGGTTGACATACGATTTCTTCTTGGCCAGGTTCACGATGTGACCCTTGGTCGAACGGGTCACGTCCCACACCGTGGTCGGAGCCCGAGCCACCAAGATCAAGAACACGCCCGAAGTGACGGCGTGGGTGGAGAGGTACTCCTCGGCGATGCGGTGCTTGCGGTCCTCGCCTTTGCAGTCGATCACCTCGACACCATTGGCGTGGCCCCAGGCCCGCACCCGGCGAGCGAACCGTCCGGCCATGCGCATCAGATGGGCGTTGTCCAACTCGTCGTCGCTGCCGTCATGCCAACGCCGCCACCACGTCCTGAACCCACCCGGGGAGTGACCGAGCGAGAAGTAGGCGTTCAACACGACCCGGTCCACGCAGTCATAGCTGCCAGAGAGCAGATCCCCGTAACGTTCACTCACCCCATCGACCATGCCGGTCAGGCTACGACCGTTCCCCACCACCCCGTCCGAAACCCCGACTGCCCGAAGGGCCCTTCCTTCCGGGCGAAGTCCCGGAAGGAATGTAGGCGCTTGAAGTTTCTCCATCGACAAAATGTTGTCTATGCGGCGGTTGCGAGTCCGAGGTCACCGAAGAGGGACAGCATGCCGACCCGGAGGGTCTCGTAGTCCTGGTCGATGTTGGTCCACGTA
>JAABUQ010000929.1_pt1 | contig 66272 bp, 75 predicted proteins | sample 5560001 | NCBI WGS metagenome assembly JAABUQ01 (sample SAMN10711888, study PRJNA513371) | rock metagenome | isolation source: Antarctica rocks | place: Antarctica: Victoria Land, Finger Mt nord | collected 2015-12-18
TGAAAAGGGGGGTTGAGAGGGGCTCGAGAGGCCGCGGAAGCAACAGACTTGAACGAAGGCGGGTGGAGATATGGCGCCGATTGGCCGCTTGGCTGTCGGAAGCGTTGATGAAGTGATGGTTGGAATGGAAATGATACCCCACTGCGAAACGGAGCAGAAGCGTCAAGGACATCTAGGTGAACAGGCGTCTAGACTCAAGCAGGCATGGCTTGGGCATAGAGTTACATTGATAGCGAATGCCGTGTGGCATGTCCATTGGATATCATAAAAAAGTGAACTCAGCTCCCAGCCGCGTCGCTGATTTAATACCAAAAAGGTACTCATTCCGTCGTCTTCTCTATACAGACGAGTATCGCACCCTGGCTCTCTTGACCAGAAGCGTCTCGGAGGTGGATAAATCTGTAGCCAGTTCGCAGACGATCAAGACGGATGCAGCACCAGGCGGCCAGGGCGTCTTTGCCGAGGATGTCATCCATGATTTTGAATCTAAAACATTCCCAGTGGTCAGTCACACCGACCGCGAAAGACCGATCTTAGGGGTATAAGGAGGGACAAGGTACCTAACGAAACTCAAAGACTCGACCACGCCCTCCACACCGACCCATTCGACTCTCTCGCCGCCAAAGTCCATTTCTCTGCCCCGTCCTCGAAGGGGACTCGAGTGTTTGTATTTTCCGTCTTTCTCACCCTCTTTCTCTTTTGACTTCCCACCGCCTTCGATAGGTGCACCCGTACGTTCGGCAGGCTTTTCAACATGTAGTTCGGTTTTAAAGTAGGGACGGAAGGACGGGAGATGGGTGTTTGGGGGAGGCGGCAGGGACTGGGCGGCGAAGAAGCTGAGTCGCAGGGTGAGTGTATTGTGGGGTTGGGAAGATTGGGATTCGGTTGTTATGGCTTTGATAGGGTCGGTTCCCTGCTGGGTAGGATGATTGTCTCCGAGATAGCTGGGTGGCTTGAGTACCCACCCTGCAGAACCGTTGAACATGCCTTCATTCAGCATCATTCCTTCGTCCCATCGTTGCCAGTTCAAAGCGACCATTTGCACGCCTTTGCGCCAGAATACTGCGGGGTCCAGGTTGTCGCTTCTGACCCGAAGGCCGGAGGGGAATGCACGCATGAGGAAGTTTCGATTGTGCGAGAAGAGGGTGGGCCCGTGCGAGGAGTGCATTTTCATGAATTTCTTCTCAGAGAGCGAGAAGATGTGGGTGGGTACCAGGGCGTCTGGGGAGGCGAGAGATGAGAAGTGATAGCTTCGAGTATAAATCCCTAGGGCGGAGAGGGAGGGGATTATTGAGGAGGGTTTCTTCTTCTTCCCGTCTTGCTTCTCCAAGGAGGTATCTGAGGGTTTCGTCGAGGTTGCGGAGTCGGAGGATGAGGTGGACTTGGAAGTATCGTGGTGACGGAGAGAGGGACGGCCTACGGATCGTCCTGCAACGTGTGCTGCTGCTTTCTCGGGGTCGGTGTATTTCACCTTTATGAGTATTTTTTTGCGAAGAGCGGCTGGGCTTGGTAGGGTAGGGTTGTCTGTTGGTGGGTCGGAAACGAGAAGTCCTCTAAAGGAGGATTGCATGATCTCAACCATTATTTCTTGCTGTTCTGGGCCTGCATGAACTTCGAGACTGATTATAACGGGAAGATCGCTGGCATCACTCATTAGCTTGGACCTGACCCTTTGAAGGGCATAACATACCTCTTCACAAAGGCCGCTTCTCGAATTGTATTGCAAACGTCTCGGAAAGGGACCTCTTTAGTAAGCGTATGCCCATGCAACACTCTGGGTTCTGCTCTTATAGCCGTAGAAGCTGACGTCCATGGCGTAGGCATGCTCAAAGAATCGCCTTCGAGCGGCTTAGCTGACGGCGGAGCATCCTTCTTGTCCTTCAAGTGCTTGAGCGAGGATAGTGCTCCCATGAATCTGTGCTTCTTTTCATCTTCCTTGTTCTCTGAGTCGTCGGAGCCATTCTTAGGGGCGCCATCCCAAATATCAATCTCGATGCAACGACATCCACGTAGAAGAGCCTTGTGAGGAGACGCGTCAGATAGGTCTTTGTGAACCTTTGGCAATATGATTTCTTCACATCTCATTGGGAGTCATTGAGATCAATGGGAAGGACCTACATTGCTGTAGGCCTCTGTACTAGACACGCTGTAGAGTTGATTCCCTGTCAGGTATGTATTGTGGCTGCTGTTGATGAAATAGTTGGACAATGGGTAGTTGAGATCAATTGGCGGTAAAGGGGCCGAGGCGCTGGATGCTGGCGAGCTCATGTATTTGAGGAATTTGTTCTCATGAGGGGGTTTTCCGAGCTCATCGTATTGTTCAGGAGGAAGTTGACGCTTGCCCGAGGAAAAAGACTCGAGGTAGCTGAGGACGAATGGGGAGAGGTATTGAAGGGAGTGTGGCTCCGCAGGTGATGGGAGAGGGACATTGATGGGAGCAGCCATGTTGCAGGTTGAATTCCCGAAGTTTCGAAACGTAGGGTATAGAGTAAACCAGCGGATGATGGGGAAGGTTCAAGGCGAAATCGAGTGTCTTCGATGGCCCACTAGTATGGCAGTCAGCATGGCTTGCACAGATAGGTAGTCAGCAGCAGACTAATGTAGCGAGAGTATGACAGAACTATCAAGTGAAGCCAGCGCTGACAAGAAGCTGGCTATTGTAGTGTACGTCTACGCGAATAGAGCAGGGTGCTGCGACAGCGCGTCGTGTGACTGAATGGGCCAGAAGAGTCTCAACCTCTCATGGTGTAGATTAGGTACTTTCAGTCCCTACCATACCTTACATATCGAGGCTTTGAGAGGCTTGAATGGTGCTAGTCAATTGCCCATGTGCAGACCATCCTAAGCGATCGAGGCGATTGGGATTGCGAGAGACGTGTCCAGTGAAAGAGGGGCGCTCTACCTTGTTTACAGTAGGCTACAGGTGGGGCTGCAGAGTGCAGACTAAATCAAGAGCACGATGAATAATCAGTGTATTTTACGTAGCGTGTATTTATTTCAGGGGCTTGCATACCTTAGGTATTAAAGATACCTTGGGTACAGAGGTATGACAACCAATTTAAGTCGACACACATGACTCGACAAGACAAACTTCGGCAGTTTATGGTTTGCAAACAAACAGATACGCAAAGACTTATCACAGCAGTAGCGCGTTCTCGCCCTCATCAGCACTGCGTTCACCGCCCGCCTCTTTCTAACAACTCCTGTACTTTCACATCTCAGCTCTCAGTTGGTGATAGGTTTCTGGCCGTACACCTTGTATGAGAAGGTGTCGAAGACCGCAGCGATTGTCGCATTACCAACAGGTACTACATTAGCAGATAAGGTGAACGCCACATAGTATAGGCCTTTGAATGCGGAAGACACAACAGCGAGGTCCATCTGCTGTTCAAGCCCATCCGCGGTAAAAGTGAAGGTTTGTTGCGCAACTTGACTGGACGCTGGGGGCGGAGAGACCCCCGTAATGGTGATGTCATAAGTCACTGTTAACTACACCTGCAAGGCTAATCTCAGTGCTAAGGTCGCAGCCGTAATAAAAACAATCTAGGTCGAAATAGGTCCACATGGTTCGCCTTGTGCCTTGTATTAGTGTACCGTTCCCATCAAAACGGGGCAAGTATCTGGCCGTACACTCATTTCGGGCTGGCCTTGCAGCACAGTCACCGTGTCTCCAACACCAAAAGTAATGACTTTGGGTAGCGTGTTGGGCACAGTGCCGAGCCCGTAGGGAAGCATGTTATCCGCTGTAGAAATAAAAGAAAAGCCTGGAGCCTCAGTCAAGATATAAGAATATTACTCAGAGAAGCTTTCCTACTTTTCCAGTAGATGTCGAGGTAGATGCCGTTGAAGTCAACCGGGTTTGCATCTGTTGCAACTACCTGTAGGTTTATGTCGCGAACTTGTTAGGAAAAGTGAGCAAGCATCACTGACGTATAACAATGACTCACTCTTGCAATCTGAGTTAGCGAGTAGGGCACTGCGGATGCCGTCGAGGTTGGAGCGTTTGGTAAAGCAGAGGTATACTCTACTGCGGCAAGACCGCCAATTAGAAGCTTCTTCATGGTTGGTTTGCTTCGAGGAGCTGTTTAGATATCGCGAGGATTGAGAAGACAAGGAAATGATGGAAGCAGTTTTTGTACAGATCAGAGGCAGCATTTTCTCGAAAGAGAGTGAATGGCCACAAGCTGAGGAATGGAGGGAGGTCATTGGGTTAGTCTGGCTCTTTAAATGTACTTACCATATGTACAAATTTCAACGGACGAGCTCGGTTTCGTACGAAGCATCATCGTGGTTGCAAGAAGTCAAAACACGAACCTGGAGGGGCCACGAGAAGCGGCAAAGTTGCATGTAATGCTCTCCAGAGTCCACTTGCCTCTCCTTTAAAATGACTCTGAGAGTAGTGCAGGGAGTACGAACGCTTCCAATCATGCAGATGCAGTGACATGTGCAATTGCTAGTCAAGACCACATAAAGCATCAGCCAGCGCCACTTGTATGCAATGTCGCATGAACGTGAAAGGAGCTGTTCAGATCAGATACACGATCCATCGGGATCCAATAGTATATCCACGTTGTATGAGACCTGGGCTGCATCATTGCCATTGACATCATTCGTTTGTATAAAATTGGTTGAAAGCTGGGTGTGATAGAGCGCCAACGATCAGGCCATGACACCTTGCCTTCTCATTACTGAAGCCTGACCCGAGTCAAGCCGTCGCAGCTGTGTAGTAGCATATAGCCGATATGTAGATGGCGCTTCTACTGCAGCAAAGGTTCGTAAGAGGGACTCCGACTGTCTCCGAAATCCTCTACTCCTGTAGCCGCTTTGAGAAAGACAGGCTTATAGGCATACTGTGTTGTGCCACCGTATGGTCATGTGAAGGATTTGTATACGCGGCCATACATTAGCCAAATCCTGGAGCATAGTACAATTTCCACACCATCATCATTACATGATCAGATCGTACTGCCGCTGCTGATATTTTCTGGATCCGGATCCAAGAGGAGGTACGTGTTCCATGCAGCGTTCAGCAGAGAATCTATGCTAGCCAATAGCGTGCGCCTCGATTCCAACTGATGTCTATTCATAAAGATACATAGAAGGAGAGGCTCATTTTTCACTGTTTTCTTTGTTAGGATTGCCGAGGATTCCCTTCGAAAGTCGAAAGAGAGGCAACAGGAGATGGGCATGCCAAGCCTCGGATATATCGGAGCCTTTTCCCGAGAACTAGATGACCACCCCGAGGGACCGAGAGAACCTCTCGCCTCATCGATAGTCCTCGAGCTTTCTGACCTGATGCTTAAGGTATTCTATCCTCAAGACTCAACTCTTATCTAGAACATAGTTGTCTCGATCGAAGTTGGATCTCATCATTGTCGTCTTCATTCAAAGGTCCTGTCCATGCTCACATAGGGTAGTCGTGAAGCGCGATTGCCCAAACAATAAACCCCTGGTAAGAAGCTCAGGGAGCAAACACAGCTCTGACTACGCTATATGAGCTATGCTTTTGAGGCATGTCCGAAGAGCAGTTCATCTGGGCTGTAGTGAGCGTCCGTCCCTCATAGAGCCTGTGATTCCTGGAGTGACGGACTCAGGGCTGCAAGCGAGTTGACCTGGGTTCACGTCACGTACCTTAAAAGCCAACGGACTAGTGCTGTTCCTCGTACGCCGGTCTGACATCGAAATGCCGGAATGGCTCTTCTCAATGCCTGGCGCCATACAATTGAAGTTGATAATGCTGCAATGATGGCGTCAGGTACAGGTTGCAGGGATGATACTGGCATATCTGCTGATGTGCTGGGTTCACTCTTTACTCCAATCTCTATGGGAACGTTTTCAATCATGATTGAACTCACAATTTGTCGTGAAACACCACCGATGAGTGAGGACAAAGTCGCTATTGCCCTTTGTACCACACACTTCACTAGCGCCTTTTGGCTCCAATCTTCTCACCCGTTCGATAACATTGAACTCACCAACTTTCCACAACACGATATCTTATCATCCGCTTTTGCAAAGTGCTCTTCTTGCCCCTTGTATTGGCTTAATCAGTCATGTCCTAAGTCCTCTTCTATGCTTTGTTACATATCTGCTCACCGCTGTCCATTCATTCCTGCCGTCGCTCATTCGAATCCATCTTTGCACCTGTTCGACAACTGAAAAATTACACGATCAACCACGATAATGCGTCCCACTTCCACACCCACGATACACGAACCACCAACATTGTACACCAAGTCTACTTGCAAGACATGCCTCCAGGGTTTGTTCAATTTACTGCGTCCGTCACCATATTTCGGACCGCTGACCCAGACCAGCATACCCCCAACTCCTTATATGCTACCTGGGAAAACTTACATCGAGCGCAATCCAGTGAGCAACGGGCTAGTATTCACTCGGAAGAAGCAGCCTTCCATCCTAGGCTCCGTTCTGCATGACGTGTTTGGATCCACGAGGCGCCCATACTCCCGTGGCTATTCCAACACGATGCGCTTCGGTTGCCGTCCATCCTCTAATTACGACTACGACTATGAATATCGGCGTCGAGGCTACGGCCATCACGGAAGAGCATACAGCACGGCTCCCTGTGGTTATGACCATGCCCGAGTAGCCACAACCGTTCGACAGACATGCTCTGCATGCGGCAAATTCAGATCCGCAGGCTGGCAAGCACGCAATCCCCTCGTTCCTGGAGATGTTCCGAGGTCAACAATTTGCCATAAGTGCCGCGCCAAAAGTACGTCCAGTGAAGACAGCATTCGCGATCGTCGGCGACGAAAGTGGCCTCATTCTCGTCAACGGCACTATGATTCTTCCTTTGATGACAGCTTTTCTAGCTGCGAGGCGCGGAGAGAGGCAAGACGATATCATGAGCACGGGCGCCATCGCACTCGCAGCAGGGACTATAGGAGACCACATAGATCAGCCTCAAAGGACAACATACGAATCGTGATCGCCAATAACGCTAGCGAGCGCAGGGGCAGGAGCCTGGCCAGAACACCATTACGCACTTCTTCTGAAGACGGAGTGCGAATAGTTCGCGGAGTAGATTACGACGAATTGCCTGGGCCGAGGATAGCCAGAACCAGGAGCTCAAGCCACGTCATTGTTGACAACGTGGATGAAGAATACGTGCCGCGGCGTAGAAGTCTGAGCGGCGTTTCGATTTTAAGCAGCGGTACTCGGTATGTTGAAGAGCTCGATCGGCCAAGATATCACTCCAGGCCTCGGAGTGTAAGGCGCACTCGATTTGTGGATGAAGTGGATGAGATACGTCCGCATCGCTCTCGGAGCGTGAGTCGCGTCAGCTTTGTCGATGAGCCTGAAGAGGAGATTGTGGTGTCCAGGCCTAGAAGCCAGACTCGTCGTCGGATCTGGCTAGATGGAGCGGTTTCTCAAGAATCTCACGACAATCACGCTCTCGCATCACTTGAACAGAACATACCGCAACAGAGTCTCGTCCGATTCAGAAAGGCTGGCAAGTCGTGGAAAATTACAGAGCAGCCGCACCAGCATTTCAAGAATGATGATCCGTATGAGGTCGAGTTCCCTCGCTCAGAAAGAGCCAGCTCCACAAGTTCCTGCGAATCACATTCAGCGAATAATTCCAGCGACCATCGATACGCTGGGCGCAGTGCATCCAACTATGCCGGTCGTCACTTTGAACCAACTCCTCCATCATCCCCCTCCGTGACTTTTGAAGAAGTCAGCGATGACGACAAACATGCTGCTGGAGTGAAGTCTCATGCCAGATCAGAAGCAATTCAATCAAGCCGGCGCAGCTCGATCTCAGCGAGACGGTCTCGAATACCAAACACAGAGCCTCTGATTCGCGGACAGTCGAGAATACCCCGCGAGCGTCGCCGTCGATACAAAGCACCATCCAATATTTCCGATAGTCAAAGCGAGAACACCCTTCCTGCTCCTCCTACCTCAGGATATCGGCATGTCTCCGCCCCTCCTTCACCTACCTCCACCTATCGCATCCCACGGCATGCCACACCCACCCCAGCTTACAGCCATGCCTCAGCCCCGCAGCCAGCCCCCGCACCCTCCAAGCCTACTGCAAACCTCTCGCCAACCCACCCCAATCACCCAGATCACATAGCCTACATGATGTCCGCCAACTTAATGCGCTCGGTCAAAACCGCAACTGGATTCGAATACCACTATGTTAGCAACGCAGGGAATTCTTATCACACTCCCCCTACCACACCCCAGCATGCGCATGGGCATTATCAAAGCGATGAGGGGATGTACACCAACTACGGACATTGGGATCACGAGACTGCGTATGCGGTGCCCGGCATGGTGGAAGAGGAGGTGGAATGGTGGTGAGGAGGTCGCTTGAGCGTGGGATGCACTTCCTTGAACACAACTTCGTGTACATCGTTTTATCCTTCTTCGCTGCTCGCTCTTTCGTTCTTCTTGAAGCTTACGCTCCGTCCCGTCATTCGGGGGACACGCTCCTTCATTCGGTGATTCAGTGCGCAGTACAGAGGGGAGGGTTGTGTGATCCGCCGATGTGAAAAACGATTGGTCCGGTACGAAGTAACGAGCTTGGGTTTCTTGTGAAAGGCTTGGGTCTACTCGACGGGGCTTGGTCTTGTGCGATGACGAAGAACGAAGCAACGTTATTGTACCCAAGAGGCGAAGAGGGAGGGCTGTGCAATAACGATCAACAAGCGCACGATTTGGTCCCAGCGCACGCGATGGAGAGGCTACGGGGATGTAGGCAGCGCGCAGCAGTCTTGTACAAATGGCGAATGGAATCGATCCTTAATCACTCAACGCGCGCACGCTCCACGGTGGGTGTAGTAAATGCTTGATGAATTCAACCTCCCAGTATTATCTAAACAAGCAGCCACGTAAACCATCGCGAGATGAAAACGCCGCCTGTCCCAACGGCCGCCCCGCACCCATCCCATCTCACGCCCTCATCTATGTAATTAGCAACAAGAACGCCTAAACCCCAACGTTGTTGTCAAACACGGCGAGAACGGTATAGCACAACGTCCCTATTTCCAAAGAGGCCCGCCGAAATTTCAGAGATCCGGTATGTGAAGTCGCAGCAGGGGGTATCGTAGTCATCATTAGAGTCATCGTCATGACCATTGCCGCTTCCTGTAGACCATGCATGCACCCATCACTCTTTTTGCGTAGATTTTTTCCATTAAGAAAGGAAGGAAGGACAGGGAGGTGGGGAGGGTATTGTCGAGGGGAAAAAGGTTGGTGGAAGGTTGCGTAAAGGACGGTCGAGAAGTCGCAAGGTTCTGGGAGTGTATCGCTGTGAGAATCTCAAAGTGCCGTGGTCGCGGTGTGTCGTGAAGTGCAAAAGTGCGTCGCTGTGGTGGAACGTTGGTGTCGTGATGAAAGGCTGTAGCATAGTAATGATCCGTCGCCATCGAGAAAACCCCAAACCCAGTCCGTGGAACGGCGACGAGCGCCTGTGTATAGAATGGAAGAAAAAAGCTCCCTCTAGTGCTCCAGGTCGACGTCGTAGGCGTATTCGCCTTCGGCGTCGTCGTTGTCGTAGATCATTTGCTCACTCTCTGCTCCGTCATCGCTGACGTTGTCTCGGCCAGATTCTGCAGCATCTGTTTGTTCCTCGCTACTGCCACTGTCGTCATCTTCGCGTTCCTCATTATGGCCGTTGTCCGCGTCAGGGAGGTTCCTCGGCTCCGCCCTCATCGCTTGTGTAATTATTCGTGGCTGTCTCGCTGTCTGCTGCTTGTACTTCACGCCTCCCTTGACACCAACGATACGCCACCCGGTCCTCGAATGGTATCGCAAGAGGTTTTCACCGATCAGCCAGTCTTTGAGCTCCGTGTCTTCTGCTTCGTCGAGGTCGCCGACTGTGCCCGAGTAGTTCTCCAGATGACGGCCAACGTGCTCTTGGCGAAGGTCCCAGCGTTCGAAAATCTGGCCATCATTGCAGAAGCCGCAGAGGGTTTCGGGAGGGAGATCGCGAATTTTGATGTGACATCGTTGCTGGACGGCCTCTTCGGCTTGGGTTTTTTCGAATTTGGTCATACCAGCGTCGCCGTCGGGGCCGTAGACTGTGGTCACGTGCATGCGACGCACGTGCTGGGTGAAGAGGTCTTTGCGATCGAAGTCGTGGGGAGCGGTGGGGTCCTTTTTTGAAGGGACAGGTGGGCTGGTGTTGTGAGGATGGTGCGGATTGCACTTGTCCATGTCACAGCGCCAGATCTCTGGGCAGAGGTGTTGGACTCGGATATGGCGCTGCCATTCGTTTTTGCTCCCGAAGCGAGAGTCGCACCCATAGCGGCCAAATATGCACGTGAATGGGCGGAGGTGCATGGCTAGGACGTGCTTGTTGAGAGTGGATGGGGTTGAGAAAGAACGGGAGCAGTGCTGGCAGACTCTGGCGTTGGAGCTGCGCGCGGGAACGGCGGTGCTGTTGCTTGGGGCATTCCGTGCTGGCGGTCTAGATGAAGGAACGATGGCTCTGGTCACATTTTTAGTAACGCGCTTCGGTCTGCAGGCAGCCTTGTTTAAGTCTGCCGAATGGCTAGTAGTCGTCGTCCAAGTTTTCGAAAGAATATTCTTCGAAGGGCCGTTTTTCCGTCTAGAGGAAGCCGAGAGTGGAGGTTCGTACTCGTCGTCGTCGTCTCCCTCTGCGTCCATGGATTCGTTCTCGTCGTCGTCGCCCGCTCGATCCTCGGCCCTGGAATTTTCGGAGCCGTGACCCCCACTATGAGCATTGGCTCCAGACGATGTGGTTGAAGATGCTTCAAAGCTCATTTCCGCAGGGTTGGCCGCTCTGTCTGAGAACTGGGCAGGCTGCGGATACGCATGCTGGTGGTTGTGGGTGTTTGTCGAATCTTGGTTCGTGCCAACATCAGAACAATCGTCTGGGTACGGCTGGATGTCGCGAAGTGAAGTGGTTGAAGCTGCTTGAAAGCTCATGTCCGGAGGGTTTGACGCTCTGTCTGAGAACGGGGGAGGCTGCGGATACGCATGTTGGTGGTTGTGGGTGTTTGTCGATTCTTGGTTCGTGCCAACATCAGAACAATCGTCTGGGTACGGCTGGATGTCGCGAAGCGAGAGTGTGTTTGAGAAAGCTGGCTTCTCAAAGCATTCAAGCTCAAGACCGGGAAACAAGCTCGGCACGGCGGTATTGTAGATGCCCTGTGCGATGTCCTTTTCGAGCGACCCATCCAAGTCTGAAAGATTGCCAGGAGTTCGTGGGCTAAAAGGACTGCCGTTTGAACAGGTTTCTTGTTCAGTAGTTGGTCCGCTGCTTCCGAGATAAGACGGGCAATTCCCTGTCGGCGACGATGCGTCTATATTTTTAGCTTCGTAATACCGATAAGTAGGGGCAAAGTAGGTCGTGGATTGACCAGTATGAGGAGTGAAAAGCGACGGATCCCGTATGTTCTCATCCCATGAATGCCAGGGCAAGGGTGCAGGTATTGGTCGGCCGCTTCCTAGTGGCTGGAGACTGGGCAAATATCTGCGTTGACGATCACCTGTTTGAGGCGTGTTAAGTGCAATGGGGACGTTTGCCTGATATGCCATTTTCTAAATGGTGCGGAACGGGAATGGGAAGAGAACGAGGCTGTCTCGGTGAGATCTGGATCAACGTGAGCCTCCTTCCGATGGAAGCTGTGATGCAGGCACAGAATGTAAGGGCGCCTGACACTGTGAGAAGGTCGGAAGGAAAGTTGCCCAGTCGGAACCCAGCCCTATAGCCTGAAATATTTAGGCTCAAGAGATGTTCATAAACGACCGAGGGGACAATGTGAATGCCGAAACCTGGTTCGCAGATTGGCAATCGTTTAATGTCAATATGGAGATTTTGAAGAGACCGAGCCAGCTGCCAAAAGCTGACGATAAGTCGGCACTGAAGCTGGGGTGTTGAGACCATGCACTGTTTAAGATGAGTGTCGAGACAATAATGACGGCCTACTTGGTTCAATAATGATTCGCAATGGAGACCTGATGCCCAATGGGGCGGAGCAATCATAGGCAGTGCGCAGGGCGTTTAGAAATTCAACGGAAGGAAATATTCGGATTCTTGCAGGCATTATAACAGTCAACTAGCCCTACCAGTGCCCGAAGAGCCGCACTGTTCATGGGGGGGTGGAATTTGATTTCGGGCCAATTGGACTTACTAGACATGCATCGCATGCCACCAAAATTCTGCGAATAATATTCTCAGGTCAAATGAATTGTCTAGAATCACGATCCGACAGGGGCTTAAAAGGGGAACGACACAAAAACAGACAAACACGGGATCTCAAAAGCAGGGCGTCGATCGCTCCGTTGGTACTTCATACCTCGATGGATACCGTACCCCTCTTCGATCCAGATGACCGAGGTAGCAGATAGACGTAAAGATTTGTGTCAGAAGATTGTTTCGTCCAGTCTTTGTCTCTGCAGAACCGCCGCAGCGCTCATACTGGCAGCTATGCTGAATAGCGGCGATGCTGCGACGCTGCGGCAAGGCGTTATCCAGATCGTAAGTACCTCCTAATTCAGATTCTGGGGACCCCTCTCATACCGGAACTTTACATTTGCCTCATGGCGCTGCATGAGTCGGCATGAACTAGATCTCTGATAGGCTAGATTTTGCACCTGGCTCGGACTCTTGCATTGGGTATTTACCAGGAAGAAGAGAGGGTGCATGAGGGAAGCGTCCAACAAGTCAGCTCGTGCCAGCCAGGCAGTAAACGCGTTATAGTGGGGGGGATCCCTGTACTTCCGATGTCATACTCATCGGGAACTTCTCAGCGCTGCAACAGCGGCAACATAGCTCTCGAGGATTACAATGAGGATCAGCTGTCAAAGTGTCCGACCACTCAGCGAATGTCCAAATGGGTTTAGTGCGGCTCTGCTCGTACTGAAAGACCTGCCGGAAAGAGGGGCAGACTTCTTAGCGGACGCCCGAGTTGTATGAGGTCTTTTATTAGCGCTTTGGGCTGTGGTGACGGTGTTGTTCGTCGAGAATCTTCTCGCTACCGGCAGCATGGTGGAGCCAATTGGTTTGAGCTTACTTGCGCTGAACTTCCAATACCCCTGAATTTGCACCAGAAGTTAGGAATGAAAAGGATGCCGTGATACTGCTGTGCGTGCATCGCCCACTTACCGGTCCTCCCTAAGCGCCTCGTATCGCTCATGCCCCTCTACACTTCTATTTTCCCTCTTCAGTCCTTTGCAAGTCCGGCCTAGACACGCAAGAGGGTCTGGATTACGACAATCGAATGTTTCATGCTTGCGGCACGTGTGCAGGTGTCTTATTATTGGAATCCGAAGGATTTTGTGGGGGGGTTGGCATTGTTTCGGCAGGGGGAGTGGGGGCCTCTCTGAAACGAAGGGCAATGGGCAGGTTTGTGTTGACGCCCTGGGATCGCGGTCGGGTGTGATTCTGATTCAGCTGCGAATGCTTCTGCATGATTGAGCTGAGTACCGCATTCTGCTACTCAATGAAGTAGAATCAGCACCTACCTTTAGTCCACCTCCCCACTTACAGTACTCCTTGAATGCGCCATCCCCACGCCGTTCCGCTGCGCCCTGTGGCTTGACGTGCTTGACCAGCCTCGGAGGCTGTGTCTTCCTTCTTTCCGCTCCAATCAACAAACGGCAAATGCTTTTCATCGGAGATCAATTCAGGGAATGTAAATATCGTATCCCCCACACATTGCAACCCCCGCTACCGTTCCTCTCTTTGAGCCATCCCTGTTTTTCGTTATCCATCCGATGGCCCTGATTTGCGGTATGATCTCAGTCAAAGAGGCAGCAGTGCTACTTACACGGCCCTATTGCGAAGTGTGTGTCATCTTCACTCGCTTGCATTGCTCAGCAAGGGAAGTTCATTGGTGGGCCAGTCTGATCCAGCCAATTTCCCTGTGCACTGCAGCTCTCAGTCTACGCCTATTCTCACCATGCATACGTCCCATCACTTCACCGATAAGACCAGCGCTCCTCGAGCTTTCAAAATGCTCCATAATGTAGGGGAAAGGTAGCACTGGAAGCATTGAACGCTGCTTTGAAAGACTTCTCGTATATCTATGGAAAGCTGTTCCTGCCGATATGGATGCTTCAGATGAATCGGCATTTATTGGGCCGGTTCGTGAGGGACGAGACGATGCAACACTGATTGTAGCGTTGCTATTCCGAACCAGTCTGCGATCTCAAGAGGGTGCAGAGAACGAGCACCAAAGAGCTCGTTATACCTCTTTCGTCCGCTGCTGACCCGGCTATCCTTCACATTCCCCATCACTTGATGTATACCCGTCCATCGATGTTCAATCCAACGTTTCCCCTCGTCCTACTCTTCAAATGTAGACTTCATCAGTAACGACTGCTAGTGGCTGCTACTACGTCAAATGGCACTTTATCCGTGACCATACTTGGACTCTCGTCTTCATGTTCGTAATAATTAGGCTGGTGATGGCCTTTTTCAAAAACATGGTGTTCCTAAGGCAAATCAACAAATCTTACAACGGAAGCTGCAGTCACTTCCGCTCAAATTGCCCGTCTGTGCAATGCGATCTGAAAATCTACATTTATTCTCCGCAGACTTTGAATCCTCTCTCAGCACACTTGAAAAGCCGGGATCAGAAACTACATAATCTTCAGTCCGTGTCGAGCATTGTATGGAATAGGAGCATTTCCGACAGATCTAGGATCGGATACCACCCGTAGGATTTTCAAGCATTATGAGTTTCTCTGTTTGAATGTGCTGGTCAAAATGTGAAATACTGCAATGGCTGTTCGGCAATGCGCTGCGTAATGCCAGAGAATTCAGCAATTATACTTACTCGTTCAGAGGCGACTGAGAATGTTAGGTTCCCTTTCAATCACCACTTTCTGTCCTACGAGTCACCATCCAGATCAATGCCTCTATTCTCCAGCTTTTGACCAGGTATGCCATCTCGATCACTTTGTTGCCAAGCTCACCCAAAATGTGGCTGATCTCGCTTGTGCGTCCTGGGTGGGGTCTCTTCCCAAAAGAGTGGTATCGCGATCCGGAATCAGTCCTGATAGGACGGCACTGCATCCCACTAGGTCTAGAACATCTCGATGTACCTCCATACATGGAGGAAAAGTGCCCTCGCAATGTTTTCCATCTTGAACCACCACGTGTACCATGACCTAGGTGAACCCTCTTCGCTCCCGCGGCCTAATATCCCTTCCTATTGCTGTATCTCAACCTCTTCTCTATTCAGAAACACGGGATACTACTGCGACGCTGATCCCTCTTACACGTCTCCTTATCTCGATGAAATCCGCACTCCTTTCAGAAGGCGGTTCACCGACTAACGTAGCATCAGTCGCGCTCGAGCACCGTTGCAACCCCTTCACCCGCAGTCTTGCCCTAATGCAGAGGTTTGCTCACAGCTATGCTTTCTCTCCCGTCCACAGACTCTCCCCTGTCGATCGTGTCCTTATCGACGGTCACACCTTCATCCACTCAGATCCCTTCCGGCCTAAATAACAACTCTTCCAATACTTCCTCGACAAGAACAAGCAGCGTCGGTACCAAGATCAATCAGACGCCCTTACCTGAGTCTATTCCCCATACATGTGCATCATCTATCAGGGTCTTTCTGATCCAAGGTCTGGCCATAGGCCCAGACTTTCGCTTTCTTAGGGCCACATTCAAAAAATAAAGCAACATTATATCGTACCACTGTCCATTATGGCGTCCATCGTCCTCCACATTAAACCCACACCCATACTATTATCACCCTCATGGAATCCCTTGAGGCCAAGTAGTATTATATATGCGCGGGAATCTTGGCAGGAGTGCGATCAGGACTTTTCTTAGAAATGAGTGCAGCCTCAGATCGGAAATGAGGGTATCTGTATTGAGTAGAAGGAAGACAACGACTTTGTAAATCGAGCTGGCCGGTGCAGCATTTAACCATGTTTTTCAAAGCACAACTACGCCTGAAGTATAACTCAGCAATACCAATCTGCTCCTCGTCGGGCCTTTGAAAATCTTGAGCTTGAGCACCGATCGCATCAGCTCATTGCGAATTCAAAAACAAAGTAGTGCAGATGGCCTACCACGAGGTTGATTTCCCTGATAGCATTGGAAGATATCTTTACGCCAAAAATTTGATCAAAGGGAACTTCATGAGACGCTAACGAGTAAAGCAAACTCGGACTGGGACTCTTGCGCGACCTCGAGCGGCGATTGCTGGGAGAGAACACAAGAACATTGCAACGAAACTCTTAAGAAGTAACAAGGTTGCGAAGATTTGTATCATTGAAGGCTGCGTAATCATAAGCTGCCATGCTCCATCCTATCAAGGTCCCCGTTTTATTGAGAAAGGAAGAGCGATGAACGGGCAGATTTTTAAGGTACGGTACATGCGCTTAATACTAGCGGGGTCTTAGGCTCTGGGTGCCGCTGTAGAGCTAACAAAGTATCGTGTGTTGACATCAATCGCCATCTCCAGGTAAATAACATCGCCTGATTAAAGATACAGCTGCAATAGCATAGTGGAAGGGTATGGCTACGATCGAGGTCGAATGATGAAGGATCTTGTGGCTGTCATCGTGTAAGATCGATGATCAGCCAACCATGTCATTACTCCAGAACTTGCGAGTGGACTTTGTGATAGCATCCCATGTTGACATTTCACGTGTTTTGATGCCATTTCATATTCACAAAGTCTGTGCACTGCCGCACTTGTTGACTCTTCAAGTGCATATCTTATGAAATGGGCAGAGCCTGTTCTCAATACTCGAGGCAACGATGAAGAGGCTGATTGTTTGCTGTGATGGTAAGTAAACTTGTTTAAATCGGCAAAATGAATATTATCTTTGCATGCTGATACGCTCGCGACTCAGGTACCTGGCTAGATTCAGCGGGTGGCCTTATGTCGGGAAAGATCCCGCTCCCATCGAATGTTACGAGGCTTTCGCAAGCCGTCAAGCCAATATCTCGGGATGGTATACAACAAATCGTCTACTATCAGGCAGGGATAGCCTCAACAGGCAGCTTCCTTAATCGTGTGATAGGAGGAGCTACTGCCGATGGCCTTTCTGAAAATGTACGCTCAGGATACACTTTCGTCGCCAACAAGTGGGCTGTCTTATCCTCCTGCCCATAAGATTGTGAACTCACATATCTAGCTATGCTGTTGGAGACGAGATACATCTGTTTGGATTTTCCCGTGGAGGTGGGATAGCCAAGGAGATATCTGCAAGCTCCATAATACTGACCCCTTTCCACAGCCTTCACAGCTCGCAGCATTGCCGGACTCATCGACGGCGTGGGCCTTCTCATGAAAAATAGCCTGTCGTCTCTTGCGGAGGTATTCTACTTAGCCTCAGTTATACATATAGGCGTACTGTTCAGAGACTGATTCGACTCATCCAGGTTTTCAAGGACTGGGAGAACAAAGATAACGACAACTACAGGCCGGCAAATCCCAATATCCCATTTCCCAATAAACCAAGCACTTCGTCGCCAAGATACAAAAAGGAGCTAAAGAAGGTCCAAAGCCTTGTTCGTACCGAAGAGAAAGACGCTGATTTCTAAAGAGGGATTTGTCAAGGCTTGACGTGCTCATCCAATGCATTGGGGTATGGGATACCGTCGGTATTTTCTCCCCAATATAATCATTCAATCGCTCGCTCTGACAAACCACCCTCAGGTTCACTGGGAATACCTCGTATTGGCTGGCTAGAAAGCATAGGCCTGCAGACTCGCTCTACCAAAGAGTTTTTGTTCTACGACACGAAATTAAACTGTTAGTTCTACCAGCAGAGATTGCCTACTCTCTACAAGTACCCAATCTCCAGGCCTTTTCGCACAATCTCTAAAGAAAACTCCTAATTCCGGAATGTGCGACAGCCCACATCTTGAATGCTTTTCAAGCACTTGCGCTTGACGAGGATAGGGCAGCATTTAATCCGGTGCGTAAGTTTAGTGATCTTTTATGCCGTCACCGCATATACAATTCCCACATGAGAAGGGTCCGCGGCACTATTGAAAAGGGCTCTTTGATTAGGGTCCTGCCGTTGAAATGCCGTGCTAACACTAATACGTCAGGCTGTTTGGGAGAGACCTAGTGGCAATGAGACAGTAGGTGCCAAGCCGACCTCCAGTCGGTCATCTACTAAGCTGTGTCGTACAGAATTTAAGGCAGGTGTGGTTTCCTGGTGTGCATTCAAACATTGGTGGAGGATACCCAGATCAAGGGATGGCCAACATTACGCTCGCGTGGATGATTTCGCAAGCAGAAGCATGGCTTGACTTCGATCCTGACTACATCTTGGAGGCTTTTGATTCAAATAAAGCGTATTACAAGCGCACAGGCCAGAAGACACGGCCTTGGTCTTTCGGTAAATGCGGAGTCCCAGCACAGCTCTACCTGAAATACTGAATTAAGCGGACAGGCAAACTCTATAGATCGTTCACCGGTATCTATGTTTTAGGCGGAAGAACAAAGCGCACGCCAGGAGAATATTACCGCGTCGATCCCGAAACAGGCAGGGAAACAACAACTCCCCTCCGCGATACAAGGGAATACGTCCACCCCTCCGTCCGTACACGGCTACAGCTACATGGACCAGGCGTGGAGGACGACGGCGAATACCACGCGAGTCCACTTGACGACTACAGAATCCGAAAACCGAAAGGCGAGCGACGAACGACGATGTGGGAGCCTCGCAATCGTAAAGCAGGCCAACCACTTCCAGAGTCTCCCCTGCTTAGGACGGAAAGGGATCTCTTGTACGAGGACCCGAAGATGTGGAGTTATATGATGGGGAGACCGGAGTCACCGGAGCCAGTCGAGGAGAGGAGGGACTCTCCTGAGGTGGAAGGAGGGTCGAGAGCGCTGTCACGACGATAGACAGGTAGTTTTGATTGCCTTGGAAAAGATCCCGCAGCCATAAGGTTGGTTACACGACTATGTAGGCATCACCGCCTTATTGATTGGATGGTAGTTCCGGATGGGGAGGACGTTTGCGGGTTGGCACTATATCCTACCGCTTCTCACCTCTCATCTTGAGCACTTCAATAGTCTGCAGATGGTCATAATCCAGGAGATTTGAACATTTGAATCTGACGATATCTTATTGTGCCTGGCTAGATCGACACCTTCATTGCATGCGAGAGCTACCGTTCACGACATCCATTCATGCACGCTCGAGCGCCTCTAATGCAATATCACACCAGGCTAGCCCCTTCAGTGGATCATATGCGCCGTAGCAAATTCAGGATACTGCGCTTGCAACATCGACGCCACCCTCTCCACCTCCTCCGCAATTCCCTGCACTTTAGCATCCCACTTCCTCAGATCTTTCCCCACCACCTTATCCGCCTGCCCCGAGTTCGTCTTCTCCCCGCTGCCCTCTCCCCCGTCAAAGAAAATAACCCCGTCGATCTGATCGATTCGCCCGCTCAACCGCCCTTGCTGCAGCATCGTAGCGGCAATCTCCTCGCTTTTTTCCGCGTCCAGGTCGAGGAGCTGACCCAGCTCGTTCCGGCCGATGTTGTTGTAGAGCCGGGACGCACTGAGGAGGTTGTGCTCCACCACCGCTTTGGCGAGCACGGTGCTTCCGTCGGCCGTCTTGGCCAACTGGTGCGGTTGAAGGCTCGCGGCGAATTTGTCCACCTCTTCCGTGGAAAGCAGTCGGTCGAGGAACATCTTCTCCAGGATGCCGAACTCTTCCACTTGAGACGCTCGCTCGTCTTTGTATAATTTCGCCAGCGACCGCGAGCGTTGCGGTCCCGCTGGCGCTAGGACCGCGCATGTGATAGCTCGGGAGAGCGTATGCATGCGTTCTTCTTCATCCAGGTTCGCGGTGAAGGAGATGGTATGGTAGGCGGAGCTGGCATCTAGGAACTTGAAGCGGGAGTCCAGGATGCGAGCTTGCGAGAGCTGAAAGAGGAGAATCAGCTCTGGGTCGTTGACTTTGTAGATTAGGTTCTTCGCGCGGTTCAAATAGCTCTCCGCGGTCGTGGTGTCATCATCTTCGAGATAGAGCCGGCAGACACGCATCCAAGTGCGGACCTTGGCCTCGTCGGAGATCTTGCGTTGGGACGACTCAAGGTTGATGCCTTGCAGGATCTTCGCGGCGTCGAGCCAGTCTTCTTGCTCTTGGTAGGCGTCCGCTAGAAGTTCCCGGATCTGGGCGTCTTGCTCTTCAAAGGAGACGACGCGGGCTTCGAGGGTATGGAGGGCGTGCGTGCCGACGCTGATCCGGGCTTCGGTACTTTGGAGGGACTTGATAGCTTCGACTGCAGAGCCTAGAAGCGGTCGTGCTGTCACAATGCCTAGGCTTTCGCCTAGTATTGAGTCAATGAAGGCGGCGAGGTTGGAGGAGGTTTGGGGGGAGTAGGCGTTTGCTGTTATCTGGTCGAGGATCTCTGTGTATCCGGAGGGTTTGCTTGCTTGGGAGGTTGACTGATCCTCCAGCTTTGACAGCGCTGAGGTGACTTCTGGTGAGGCCATGCGGGGGCTTTTTGCCTATCGTAAGAAAATTGTGACGACCTGCATCCGTAAGTTCATCAAGATTGGTTTTTGTGGTTAGGGTTGTTGAAGGATGGTGGACAGGCTACTGTTGATGATTGCGATGTGTTCGAGTATCTGATGGAACTACAACCAAGCCAGGTAATCACAAAAGTCATTACGAAAATTGATTTCTATGGTCACTGTGAGAGCCACACAGGCAGCTCGGGCAGATTTGATGCAATATTTGTTCTAAGCACTATCAACACACACCTCAAAACCTCCCTAACTTATTGTGCCTTCGAAGACAGAATACCTGTGACCCAGCATTAGCTCCAATTCGTGAGGTTGGAGAGGAATATCAAAGCCTACTTTCAACATCCGTGACGCTCTGCTGTAGAATCTGCTGCATCGTCTTCGGGTTGTCCAACTCTTTCTGGATCTTGCCAATGATGTTCTCAGCAAGCTCCTTCTGTTGCCTTTGCTTGACCTGGCCCTCATATCGTACCCATGAGTCAAGGACTGTCTTTGCCTCAGCGGCTAATGCGGTCTTTTGTTGGAGCTCGTACGCTTCGGCTTCCAATCGAGCAGTCTCCTGAATTACCAGTCAACAACAATATCATCTGAGCAGTGTCCTATTCGAGCGGACCTTTGAGACCTCGAACAGAGACTTTGTAATATCGATGACGCCCCCCAGCTCTTTCACGTTGTCCATCCTGTCTACCACCGCCTGTTTGTGGTCCGCTTTCGCCTGATCCATAATGCCCTGGATCTTCGCAATTTCCTTGTCCGCCCACTCCTTGTACATTGGCCCGCCAAATTTCCAGATCGCCCAGAACACAGTCAATGTGGAAATCATGACGATGGTCTCCTCATTGACCACGTAGATTTCATTGCTGATCGCGAATATGGAGAGCCCAGCCGTTGCAGAGAGGATTGCGGTCTTGGAGATTAGAGAGGATCCTGGCAAAGAGTCGATGATGGACTGCGCCTTTTTGGCTGGCTCTTCCGCGGGAACATTGGAGGCATAACGGCGTGATGTGAACGTCGTAGCTAGCGGAGGTAGACGGCGAGTAGAGAATGTTGGACGAAACCGAGCGGCGCCTTTACACGTTAGTAGGTTTCTCAATGCTGAGCCCAAACATTAAGGATAGTAAAAGAGACTCACCGACGGCGCTTCGAGCGAGTCTCGATGCCATTGTGCTCGTGTCGTTGTGGAATAGCTTGTTGAGGTGGACAGCGACAGATTGGGGATGAAGGTCGAAGAATAGGCTAGTCCGAAGATAGCTTAGTGTTTTGATATATCATGCGAGAGGTTCCTTAGCGACAGAAACCTCATCCAAAATCACAACCAGCAATTGCAAAAATGCCCGGGATCACTAACATTTCAGGAGAGAAAAAGAAGAGGAAAAGAGACAATGCGCCACCTGAGCCAAAAGAAAGTAAGAAGCACATAATTGATGCAGGCGCTTCACCTAAAAGAGACTACCAATCCGAAATATTGCTACTGGAGAGCAAAATTCTTGAGTCCCGGAAAAATTACAATGGCATATCCACACTGCTAGAGTATCTACGCGGTGAATATGCCGGTCTAGAGCAAGATGTTGTGGCGCCTGTTGCACTCTGCCGGATTTTCTGCAAATTAATGGCTACTGGAAGTTTGAGTAAGACGAATAACTCCAGTGACAACGAGAGTACCATCGTTCAATGGCTGAAGGAAAGGCTTCAAGACTACAGATCTGCGTTGTTGACATGGCTGGGACTTCAAGATCCCGTCAAACAAATTACCGCCATTACTTTGCTTATGCGAGTGATGAAGGAGGAGGCAAAGCACCTACATGTTTCCGAGCATGCTACTTGGTCCAGTGGCTTCCAGGATATGATAAGTAGTTTGGTTGAAATCGACGCTGCCAGTGGCGCTAGAGTGGAATTTATTGAGAAGTATGTGGAGGAATTCGATGACATTCGGTACTATACTTTCGCTCGGTTGGCGTATGTCTCCAGTAGCCTTCCAGGAAGGGGTGAAGATGCTAATATATCGCAGAGACGTCCTTCCGGATGGAAGCCCGGAGACCAAGGTACGGAACGCAATTGAGCTACTCGCTACCATCAAAACCATCCCTGAAAAACAAGAAGATTTGGAAGATTTCTTTCTAAAATCCCCAACCAGAAAGGAGCACCATCTCTACTCGTTGACCTCACATAAGAAACAGGGCCAAAGAGCTTGGATGACAGTGATACGCCAGAACCTGAATAAGACGCAGCGCAAGACTTTGCTGGATGATATACCCCACCGTGTAGCTCCCTGGTTTCTGAAAACCGAGCTTCTCATGGACTTCTTGACCGATTCCTTCAACGTCGGTGGCTCAACATCATTGATGGCATTATCTGGGCTATTCTACCTCATCCAAAACAAGAATCTCGATTACCCTCAATTCTATAAGAAGCTTTACTCTCTCCTCGACGAGAACATCCTACATTCAAAGCATCGTTCTCGCTTCTTTCGACTGCTCGACACGTTTCTGGCCTCGACGCATTTGGCTGCTAACCTTGTAGCTAGCTTCATCAAACGCCTATCAAGATTATGCCTTCACGCACCTCCGTCGGGCATTGTGGTCATTGTGCCCTGGACATACAACCTTCTCAAAACTCATCCATCTTGCACATTCATGATTCATAGGAACGTCAATCTATCTGAAAAGAATGAAGACAGGTGGGGCGACCCTTTCAATATGGACGAGCCAGATCCAATGGAGACAGATGCAATCGAAAGCAGTCTCTGGGAGATTGAGACATTACAGTCGCACTACCACCCAAATGTTGCGACCATAGCGAAGATCATCTCAGAACAATTTACGAAGCAAGCATACAATGTGGAGGACTTTCTAGATCACTCCTATGCTACTGTAAGTGATATGTAGCCAGATGAGATATCATTGAGCTGACCGGTACAGATGCTTGATGCAGAACTATCTAAAGATATCAGGAAACCTCCTCAAATTGAGTACGAAATACCACGGAAGGTCTTTATGCAGCATGATGCGGGGTCTGGAAATGAAGATAGCATGCTCATCAAGCTTTGGAGTTTCAGCTAGGGGAATACCAGCTTTCGCTCATTGGCCAGAATTTTCGGTATATCTACGGAGACAATTTCATTCTCAGACGATTGGCAATTCGTTTGAAGCGAGTAAAAAGAATAAGAAAGCGTAGAGCCAAGAAAAGGAGGAAGCCCTGTGAAGCTGAACGTCCTGGAGCTCTGGACCGCTCGCTTTGTCGTTCCACGACTTGGAATAGCATCAACTACCTAGAATGTTAAGTGATGCACACTGGTGGTAGGGGCGAATATGCTAAGGCCTAAAAATTGGTCCCAAGTCATTGAGACTTCTGCGTGAGACCCTCTAGTGCATGCTATTGATCTGTGAAATGGGTTGTGGCAGGCTTATTGATCCGAATCTATCCAAAGGCTTCATGTATGATCCCTCAACGCAAAGCAGCATTGTGCTAAGAGGACGTATCTGGACCTACTGGCCCTCGTGCGACTCTACTCTCAAGATCTATCGAACAAGCTCTAGTGGCGGTTTAGCTCTGCCGGTGTCAACAATTTACAATCATGAAACAACACCACACTAGCTGCAGATGTATCATATAGCTGGGCCATGGACCACAATGATGTAGACCTCTCGCACATGACAAATCATGGACGTGTTATATACCAAGTGATGGAAGCTTACAACAGGGGCGTCCTCGAAGCCAAAGATATGAAACCGACCTCAGTGAACAACCACAGGACATTATCAAATTCTGAGGTGTTTTGACATTTTGAAATGTGGGCAGATGCCCAGGAACATGCTCCTCTGAGAACCTTTCCAACTTGAAAGAGACCATCATGGCTCGACAGCTTCAATTGAACTTCGATGAAGAAAACGAGAGAGGGACTTCTAATTCCGCATTGGGGTTTGATCTCAGGTTGGAAAAACAAGGCGCGGATTATCGGCTAATTTCCAAAGCTTCAGGCTTTCGGAAATAACTGATTAGATTACCTTAGCGGACGTGATTTTGGAACCGGGGTAGATAGGGTGAAACAGGGTTCTTGGATTGTTTGGGGACGCCGATCATGTTGTACACCGCTTCCGCTGTTGGTGACTCAGAAAGATGTGTTTTCATCTCTGGGTGTTTGAAGGTTTCCAAATTTATGTCCTCAGGAAGATCTGAACCCAATGGTCGGGTGAATACTTTGTATACTGGATTCACAGGAATTTGCGAAGCGAGCTTTGCCGCAAATGATGCTCTGTGACCTGTGCAGCAATTTCGACCTCCACGCTCTCTACGCGCACGCAGCTGCTAGAGCTAGGACTACCAAACCTCATGTCCCCGGTGGAGATGGTTTCCCCGAATTCACAGGGTTTCCCAATTTTTACAAACACCATGCTGGCCTCAAGAATCTCCACGCCAGCGCTGGTAAGGGGTGCTCATTGTGCACGATGATCTGGAGGTATGGTTCTCGGACTTTACCTCCAGATATAAGGGAAGGGGGCACGAAGTTCCCGGAAGGAGAATACAACGAGCCGATATACCTCGGCTCGAGCAACTGGAGCCCAGAGGCACAAGGGATGCCGTACTTGACTGTGATCCAGCATATTTCGCGTGGAGCTACAAGAATTCTTGCCACTTTTGACGTGTTTGCCGAACAAGGTAATATACATGCCCTTTGAAAACTATTGTGACTCGTTTTACCCATTAATTGACGCCTTCCCAGGTCGAGTACCAGAGGGATTCGAAGTTTTATTAGGTAGAAAAGTTGAATCAGACCCAGCTTCGGAGTCAAGCCTTGCTATTGCTGAAAAGTGGCTGACGGAATGTGTTACCACGCATCAAATTTGCGGCCGCATGGCTAGCAAAGAGAGACCTCTCCCCACTCGCATTATTGATGTGGGGTCTAATAATCCTGAACAAGACCCCCATCTTGTAGTAACAGACGGCATGCATGGCTCATGGGCTGCTTTGAGCTATTGCTGGGGTGGCGGTTCTAACTTCATTCTGAAAAGCAATAGCCTGGATGAGATGTGCAAAGGGATTCGACTGGAAAGCTTTCCAAAGACGTTGAGCGACGCGATCCTTGTGACCCGGAAGCTTGGTATACAATATCTCTGGATAGATGCGCTCTGCATCATGCAGGACTCTGCAGAAGATTGGGCAGTGGAGGCAGCACGTATGTGGAATGTATATGGAGGTGCAACTATTACCATATCGGCTGCCAGTTCTCGAAGCACCAGCTTTGGGATGCTCCATGACCGGCCTATTCCAGTGGACATTTACGAGGTCCAGTGGAAAGGAAATAGTTCTCCGCAGTGCGAGTCAGTCTTTCTACGCTCTGGATTACATTTCTCCGACAGCACGATGAAAAAAAATCCACTGAACACACGTGGCTGGACTTTACAAGAGTCTCTGCTGTCTCCTCGGACACTATCATATGGCTTGCAGCAAATGGCGTGGGAATGTCAGGAACGAAAGATCGACGAAAGTGGAAGACCAGTGGCGCCTGGAGACAATTATCGTAGTAAGCGCTTCATGCAAGCTCTGGCTGTTGGCGAGTCAAACTTTCTCGAGAGATCGATGCGTGGTCTGACGAGGTTGTCCCTGGACGTCATGCCATTTGGATGGACCATGGTACCGATATCATGGGAATTCAAGTATCAAGCAACATATTCCAGGTGGTTTGCAATCACCAAGGAATTCAGCACCCGAAACCTCACTGTCCCTACCGACGTACTTCCAGCCTTTTCGGGTCTTGCAAGGGCCTTTGAAAGGGTCCTGAAAGATCAATATTGTGCCGGTCTTTGGAAAAAATATCTCATCAGGAGTCTGTTGTGGAGTAGAGAATCGATCTCTCGCAAGGCCACTCCCGCACATCAACGCAATGAGAAGCTTCCCAATTATCGAGTACCTAGCTGGAGCTGGGCAAGCATTCAAGGCGGCATTATTTCGAATTCTGATGCGGAAGAGCAGCTTGACCGCTACTTGAATATCGTGGAGACGGCCAAGATTTTGGAGGTAAGCACGACGCCAAGATTTGAGGATCCATTCGGTCAAACCAAAGATGGCTACCTAGTATTGCGGGCTCCTCTCTGCTTTATCAAAGATCTTCACCCTAAGCGCCAGGATCGCATCGGAGCCACAGACTCCATCCTTGAATCCTGCATACATGGACGATCAAGTGTTCGCTCATTCCAATCGGAATTTGACCAGCAGCATCGACGGCATCCTGGACAGCGATCTGTGGTGGTGCGCATTGCGCGTTTTATGACTGAAGTGAAATCGTTGTTACGGAAAAAAGAAATACGGTGCCCTCAAGTAAGATTGATGATTCTAGAAACTACAGGACAGCATGACGATGAGTATCGGCGGGTAGGGTTACTGAGGGTAAATGTCACGCCACTCTCCGAGCCTAATGACATTGAACCGCGGCTCATCAAAGAAATGGATGACGCGAGGTGGGAGTGGAAAGAGGTGCGAATTATCTAGATGGCACTGTGAGGAGGACCAAATATACCTTTTGAAATGAAGACCGGGCATCATTCATGAAAGCCCAACAAATGATGAATTCCTCACTTAGCTCGGCAATGTCCACATCAGTGCATTCAACGCAAGGCCAGCTGTAAATCCTACACAGTATCCCAAAGACAAAGTTATTGTGAAAAGTGGGGGGAATTCCTCAGACGTTCAAACATCGGATGATATTCTCTTTGGGGTCGTGAGCAGGAAGCAGTCGTTCGAAATCCTTGGAGCCAAGGGCATTCATGAAAAGGTTGGCGAGAAGCCAGCAGGTTGTATGGATAGATGGGGGGTATCCGGTACACTCGCAAAAGGTGGTGTCTGACTGTACCTAAGGTAAAGGAGAAAAGGCTGGATGTGATTTGGTGCGGTCGGGGTACTTACTGGGACACAGTCCGAATTGGGGGTTTTTTGTGAATATATTGCCTCGAGAGAATACTCTAAAAGTCCTGTATGTGACTGTCAGTAGAGCAGCTCAAGACAGGGTGCTATTGCATTGGCAGAATGAACTATAGAGCATTTCACAATACCCTTCACTTCCAAATGATTGTAATCGAGTCTCTGACACCTTAGATGAACAACACATCTTCCCAAAGGTTTTGAGAAAGCCAAGCAACATTCGAAGCAGCGGTGAATATGCTTCGTACGTATCCGTCTCACCTGTATCATCCTCGTCAGCCACAAGAGCTTTTCCCTTTCCATTCCTAGCTGTGGCTGATGAGTTCTTTCTTTAGGAACCTAGGGTTATAATTGGGGCTGAAACGGGCATCGCTCCAGCAAATGGAAGAAGGATCGATACCTCTGGGGCTGAGGACGGCTGGACGTACAGTCTGAATAATGACACTGAGTGTCTCTCGACACAGATCGAGGAGCTATTGCGAGACACTCGACGTTCACTGAATCAAACCATTGCCTGGAGGGGAAAATCTTACTTAATATTGATGTCCTATGTCAGCAACCTCACGTCAAGCACCCAAGACGATTGATCCCTGAGTAGCGGCCGACATGACGCTCAAAGACCTCCTCCACAAAAAGAATAAGATTCAAGAAGATGCAGCGCCTCCACCAGAGCCTTCGCCACCAGCGAACCCCGAGTTCACCTTCATGAGAACAGACACAAACACCCAAGAGCTGATCAGACCACCCACCTTCTCCGACTGTCCCCCCGCTCCCAAAAGCGACGAGAATCACCTCTCGAACCACTTCTCTCGCCTCCGTAGCTCCTCCAATACATCCACCTCATCCAGAACCTCAATCAAAGGCGAAAAGCGTCGATCTCTAGGACTACACTTCCGTTCCCACTCGCGCTCCTCAAGCAGAGAGTCTGCCAACGTCCCCACAGATCTACCTGAAATACAAGACATAGCCGTCCATAACGAAGAGAAGCAAGCCCAATGGGAAGAACGAGCCACAATTCTAGCAAGAGGCAACTCCATCGCCCAACCCCCTTCTCGAAACGCCCCTCCCAGACTCCCCTCCGCGCCAACCGAACATCCAGCACATCTAGGAGACAACAGCAAGCGCCCTGAAGGTGTCCGCAGAATTAGCGACGCCAAAGGAGATGAGACAATTCAAGAAGCCATCCGCCTGCACGAAGCTGGCGATCTTGTCCAATCCACAGCCATGTTCGGCCGTCTAGCGGACACAAACGCCATGGCACAAATACTCTACGGCCTTGCACTTCGGCACGGCTGGGGTATTCCTCCGGACCCCTCTCGGGCAATCGCATATCTATCTCAAGCGGCTTCTAACTCCGCGAGCGTGGAGTCTACAGCTCTAAATGCTGGAATGAAGAAAGGGGGGGCGGCGAAAGGGGAGTTGGTGCTTGCGATCTACGAGCTCGCGAACTCGTTTCGGCATGGATGGGGGGTCGAGAAGGATTTGCTGGCTGCAAGGAAGTACTACGAGACTGCGGCGAATTTGGGGGATACGGACGCTATGAACGAGGTTGCCAGGTGCTATGAGGAAGGGTTGGGAGGCAAGAAGGATATGGTGAGTCGAAAACTTTGCTCTTAGTGTCGAGAGCGTCTGCGGCCACTGCTCGTGCTTCGATATCGTGGTGCTCGGGACCTGTTTCTCGTCACTGCAGCCCAATCGGTCATATCATCCAAACCCAGCCTCAACATCACCATGCACCAACAGCAGCACTCTCATCCACCCAACAACCCTCTCACCATCACAGCAATCAGCACACTCACCCTCCTTTCATCTTCCTTCCTTCCCGGCGTATACATCCGCCCATCCCCAAACCAATACCCTCGCTCAAGTCCTCAACTCCCAATCACCTCTTTCGCACTCCTTTCCCGTCAGGCATCAACGCATAACTAACTCCCCGTCCAATCTAGTATGCTGCGGCGCAATACTACCGTCTAGCCGAAGCAAAAGGCAGTAAAACCCTCGGGAACTCATGGTACGTAAGCCCTAAATCCCCAACCCCTTTCCGGTGTTTCTTGACGTCCACTCGTGAGCACGCCCATCACTTCACTACCACCCCGCTAAAACAATCCGCCTTCTCGTTCCGTCTTGCACATTTACTCTCGGCTTTTCAGCCTTGAGCCTTCTTTTCTTTGGGGAAAAACAACAAGAGCGCGGTCTGGGCGGCCGATCGGATTCATCCGCATCGGGTCAAAGTGGGATGATTGGCCCTGGGGCCTCCTCCCCTTTCGGCGCCGTTGGTCGACACCTCGTTCCCGATTGAACGCGCCGCGACACGGATTGTTCCTCCTTTGGGGTTGGAACAGTGCGTGCCTGGTGCCCGAGAGGTGGCGATTGGCCTTTGGGTAGTGTTCACGTCGCCTTGTCCACCGTGGAACCTGGCTCTGTGAAGAGTGGCCCAGGGAGGGCGTGCGCTGCCATCCTCTCTCTTCGCGCAATATCTCATTCAGCTTCTCTCGTTTGGAGCCACACCACTCCCACTGCCTCTGTTGCGATATCAGACTCCCACGCTTCCATTCCGTTTCACTCCGCTGTTTTCGGCTTCGATCGTGGTGGAGTGTGCCCGGCTGACGATACGATGGCAGGATCTGGAAAGACAAGTACAAACCCAAAATGGGAGAGGGTGCTTAGGGTTTTCTATCTATTTTGGCCATCGTGGGTGTGTGGTCTTTTGGATATTTGAGGGGGAAGGGGGTTGGAAAGGACGGTTCGCCGTGGTTTGGGCTGGGACGGGGGCGAGTGTAGGATTAGATACGTAGGATTATGATGCTTGACATGTATAGTCATGCTGCGTATGCTGGTGATGACGGGGGGCATGAACAAGGAAGGTTCGGGTAGAATGGACAAATGCAAAGAGGGTCATGAATGAAAGAGTTTGAGTGGATGGATGGTGGTGTATACTTGCTGTCGAGGGTCGTTAGATACAGGCTCAACCTCAATCTCCCTTACTGGACTTGGAGCCCCATTCTCACGCCATGGTATCCACGTCGCCGCCCGATAGAACTTGCATCGTGAAAAAACCCCCCCTTCCCTCTTCCCGGAAGCACCTGTTCCAGTCTCATTCTATTTGAGATGCCATCCCATCCCTCATTTCATAAAAGACGTCATTCGCGATATCATTCGCCCCGTAAAGGCACCATCCCAATGCTACATCAAATCCAAATGGTAATCCGTTCAGTGGGAAGTAAAATCGTCAAATCAACTTGCTCGCTGGCTCGCTCGCTGGTTCGCTAGATCTCAGTTTCGATCGGCGAAAAAGGGAAAAATCGATTGCGCGAAAAGATATGATGATAAGGTTGGGAGAAATTTCTCCTGCAATCCTTGCGGACTCGTGTTGCCACAAATCTGTCTGTTCTATTTCTCCTGTGTTTGTAAAAGACGGGCGTTCTGGACGCGTGTTTCTCTGTTGTGAAAGTTTCGTGGTCAAAGCGTCGTGAATAGTCGTGAAAAGTCCGTAAAATCCGTTGTCGTAAGTATTGGGCATGTAGAAATGAAGTAGAAAAAAAGGAAACATTTTGTGATATTCAGCCATCCGGCTGATTCAGTTGAGTGGCTCACCCCCTCCGCCATGAGCGTGTTGATTGAAATTGTGGTTGTTGGTCTCGCCCACCATGCGAGCGAAATCCCGAACCACGTTCGCAGGAACTTCACCCATCATCAAACTTTTCGTGTAAATCTCGCCCGCTGGGCCGGATTTGGTGGCACGCATGGCGGCGAGAGAGTCTTGCAGGCTGCGGCGTTTGCCTCCCTGGGATGATTGGGAGAGGTCGACGAAGGTGGAGTCTGTGGTGATAGCGTTATACTGGGTGCTTGAGAGCGAGAAGAGCTCGTCGCGGTGTTGGGCCGGGGTAGGATTTGCAAGCTGTTGGTGGAGGGTAAAGGGGTCCGATGGGGGAGGGTAGGCGGGGTTTTGCGGGTACTGGTAAGAGGTTGGCCGAGCCGTGGAAGGGTTTGTCGGAGGTACTGTCCGTTGAGGTTGGAGACCAGCGTCTTGGTAGATGTTGTCAAGGACTGCCGCAGAGGCAACGCGTACGTCCTCAGGCATTGATGGGATGGCGGAATTCATTATCGGACCTCGTGAGGCAACCCAAGCACCGCAGAGAAGAAGCATCAACAGGAGACCCGATGCAGCTGATTTATCCTCGTCTTTCGCAGCACCTTTTCCGTCCTTTGCACGAATAGCAAGAGCGGCCTCTTGCCTAGGTACATCGTGTTCGCCGTTGGCAGTCGGCACCAAAGAGAATTCGTCCCAGTGGAAACCATCCTGCATTGGAAGATGATCGAAATCGGGGAATCCGTTCGAGAAGCCTGCAGAGCTGGTTCCGTCGGACATCGGGACAGTGGATTGCCTATGCGCCTCTTCCATCAAAAAGGCGGTCTTTCTTCGCAGCGCGGCGGTTTCCAGGGTGTGACGTTGGACGATCTCGTCTCTCTCGTGGAGCAGCATTTCTTTCTCCTGGTACAAACCGTTCACCATGTTCTGCCATTGATTGCGCTCTTGCAGCCAGCGTGCCTCTTGCATTCTCCTTTGGTGAAGTTCATCTTCCATGGCTTCCATGTGTTGCGTAAGAAGCTTGTGCTGCTCTTCTAGCCGTTGTGTATGTTCCTTTTTGCGGCTCCGGGAATCAAGCCTGGTACAAGGTTAGCAAGACTGTGAAAGATCTGCGAATTTGCCATCAACCTACGCTGCCTGCCTGTTCCTCAACAATCGCTTCTGTGCTTTTAATTCTTTCAGAAGATTCTCTTCGCGAGGATCTGTTGAGGCGATGATCTTGTCAATGGTGTCCACTCTCCGATCATCTGGGATTGCGAAGCGAGCATTCTTCTTTCTGATTCCATCGCGCCGAATGTGGAGGGGATTGTTGTCGAACAATGGACTAAGCATTTCACGCTTCTCTTTGGAATCGACAGGATCGGAAGAAGAATTTGACATCCAGCCGGCGTCAGAACGAGGAGAAGTGGCGGAGGTGGGATATGGTTGATATTCAGGGGATGTCGTCTGCGACGTCTGTGCAACAGCGCTGTTGGGTAGTGCTTCGCCTTTGATGGGCGTCTCGGGAGGGTATGTGCTGTAGGATGCGCTTTGTTGATCTGATCCTAGCAAGAACGGAGGCTGAGGCCAGGATTGAGTATGATTCGCATAGTCTGCGCTCTGAGGTGCGTTGGTTTGGCTGTTGTAGTTGCCGTCGACTTGCTTGGGGAAGAAGTTTTGAGGATTGTTGACAGTAGTGAAGGTCATGCTTTCCATCGCATCGTGGTTCGGGGTAAATTGTGGCCAGTCCGAGGGCGCGGGCGTAGCGAATGCATGTTCGGTGGTGAAGTGTTCTTGCTGCTGACCATATGATGCAGCGGCCATGCTGTCAATGGAGTCGGAGGCGTCGTCAAGAATGTTGCAGTCGAGTACGTTTTCACCTTCTTCATCGACGGAGCCAAGCGAGAAAGGGACAGGATCTGAAGTGGTAATGTGATCTGTAGGCAACATGACCATGCTGCGAGACTAAACACTAAAAGGTCGTCTGGTAGAAAAAGGTATCAAGGGAGAGAAGTGAATAGCTCTTCCTTCTTTCAGAACAAGCGGTGAGGGAATGCGGGCAGATGATCGCTGCTAGTTCACACACCACCGACACACGACCAGAAAGTAAGTCGGACACTGGCAATAGTGCACACTCCGGAAGCTGGAAATAGAAATTGGACACAGAAAGTGAACATATGAAATGAATTGATGGATATGGTGGCGAGAATGAAGGACGAGTATAGAGTAGTGGGGGATGTTATAAGGTAGTAGTATGTTCTTTTCTGAGGTGCATGCTGCTTTGGGCGGGGGATTTACACATGATATGATATCTTTCACTTCTACATCAAGTCGATCGGGTATGAAGATGATTGCATTCTGGCTAACAAGATGAGGCTGCTATGGATGCTTACCGGCGTATCATGGACAGTGCTACAGCCGTCTATGAAGCGCAATCACACTTGATGAAGACCTCATGGATCAATGGTTGTCCGTAAGGGATAGAGGGGTCATGGATCAGGAGTTGGTCGAGTGCCAAAGTAGCGCTTTGTAGCGTGGGGGAGAGGATCGTTGTGGTGCGGTGGTGCGGCATCGGAAGCGAGTGAAGTTGGCCCTGTGCTCGACATCGTCTCGTCGCCAGTCTTCCCCCAAACAGCCAAATCGTGCCCAGCCTGTAACGTCTCGTTATTGGCAGCGTGAGATGAGTTATCTTAGCGTTGGGCAGCGATACATAAAGTAAGGTACCTTACCGTCCTTACCTGGAGCACCGTACCCAAAGGTATGGAGTACCCCATACAGTCATGGGAATGCGGCAAATTGTATGGATGGCAGCTGCCCAGCCACCCAGCCTTGGCCCTTGACCCCGCTCCCCAAACCCCACGACTGGGAAGCTGGTCCGTAAGGATTCGACCTCCAGATTGTGTTGTCATCCTGACCTCTGCCGACGTCCCTGTGGTTGCTTGGTGCCATGTGAGACTTTCCAATTGGGATCACATCCACGGAGATAGCTACATTCTTTCTGTCGCCAATGACCATATTCATCACACAAACCTACCTACCCACCCTTGGCTGCTATTTCAAGTTTTTGCCAAAAGCCTTTTTCCATTGGGACGATATTCGTAATTGGGCACAACTTCTTCATCTCATCACTTCCGGCCTTTTGCCTGATTGTGACCGATTCTGTCCGAATCAAGATTTTCAGCTGGACCACATCCGCCCTGACGTCCATCCTCAGCCTTGAGATTCGCAGCTTGCATTTTTGCCACTCCAAAACAATTCCGCATGTCAAGAGTTTCCTAGCCACAGTCCGGCCCACGAGGTTCGGGTGCTCTCTTGGTTGAAAACGTCAAGATCGGCGAACCACCTTTCAAATAGAATATGAACCACACTGGTGGGAAACCCCTAATCCCAGATACAGTCGTAAAGAGCCCCAAATAGATTCATGTAGATCTCGCGTCTTCATGCCTTTCTCCTTGTGACTCTAATCAATCCTCGGGTCAAGAAGCTCTAGCAATAGAATGTTTGTTGAAACCAAGGCTGCCATCTTGCACAATGCCCACTGCTTCTACAGTGGTACAATTCTGTATCCTGCATTATTGAGATCACCCAAATCATCTCCAGATGGTCCTTTGGTCTTGGAGCTGGTCGGGTCTCACTAGGTTAAGCAGAGACCCCAGTGTGCGTCGGCGCAGGAACGCAAATGAAATTGTGGTAGATGAGGTGCAAGAGGCTGGCATACTTTACGGACGGGAGCTTCTTTGAAATGACATGATATTGATATTCTTAGAGCTGCTATTCTAGACCGTGCATGCATGAGGTTACACTTCACGGCCGCAAATGAGAATTATACAATAAAGTCAAATGTTGGGCACAGGGCCGCAAACACTGATGGGCAAACGCCATGAAGACTCTTTTGACCCACACGCTTTGGGCCAGCCTTCGAAGAACTCTTCTCAAAAGGCGCCTTTGAAGCTTCATATTGTATCTTGGCAATGAAGCACTAGAATCGGACGTAATCCTGCTGTTGAGATAGAGCATGGGACGAGGCACTGCCCGAAAGATCCGTCGTACTGTCCTCGAGCCCATCAGAGTCCACGTCATCACTATCCATTTCATCGTCATCATCACTCGACAAATCAATGTCATCATCGTCTACCGAACCAGTGGTATTCTCTGCGAGGTTAGCAGCATGCTTTCTGATCTGGCCGGCTCTATCCACGTGAGGTAGATGACATTCCTTCTGGCGGCAAGTCCCTGTGTTAGCATACTCTGGGCATTCGTGAACATGTCGCTCTGTACACTCCGCTCCTTTGGCGCAGTAGCCAAGAGTGGCAAAGTCTCTACAGACTGGGGCGGAAGGGTTGACGCGAACATGAGCATAGCGACAAGAAGAATTGGAACATTTGCCACGAAGGAAATGTAAACAAGCGGGTACTCTTGCAGAGGTGGGGTCATGGGATAGGTCGCAGGAATCACCTGCCGCGCAAGTGCCTGTCTGGAGGAAGTCTTTGCACATGGCCACTTTAGTTGGATCGTGAATGTACGAGCAGTGGGGGCCTTTGAGGCAGTGACCTATATCGTAGCCCAGGTGTCAGTACGATCCAGGGGAAGCCATTGGAGGGGTACTTGGACATCAGAATGATTCTCATGCTCATGTAGGACGGGGCGAAAGAAGGGATACCCGTTGATGTGAACCGCTTGCAAGGCTCGTTGATCTTCTTGTGTTGGACATTGCCCCTAGAGCTGTCAGCAAACCAGGTCCGCTCAAATCGTCCAGTATTGTTCCAGTAAAGCACTGAAGACGTACTTCTTGGCCTTGACCATTTCTGATCGATAGAGGTTCCCGTTCCTGCTACGCATAAAGGTAACGCCACCGATATTAGCTTGCTTGGGGGTTGAGCTTCCTGAATCGAGCGAGTCTCCAGTTTGTAAGCCTGGAGAAGTGAGATTGAGAACGCGGAAACATTACCTCGGATCCGAGCGAGTTTGCTCCCTCCATCCAGGACATGGAACCGTAGACCATGGATGGTGATCTCGTGTACCGATGGAGAAGCCATAGCATGGCCAGACGGACGAATGGTCGATTGTAGATGCCTCTGTATCTTCTGCTTCTCACGCTGATTCCGTCGGGCGACTTTCTGTTGCCGAGTCTCTTCGATGGCCTTATTACGGCTTTGAGCCTGTTTGTCGTAGATTGTGGAGTTGATGAGCTGCATGTGGCGGTCTCGCTTGGTAATCCAACTATTTTCTGTTTGTGGCAGCGTATTGGCACCCTCGTCTTCCTCTTTGACGTCGCCAGCAGAAGACGCCTCTTTTGAATGCTGGGAGGTAGACCTCGTCTTGTTATTCAACACAAGTGTACGATTCCGGTGAGGTTTCGGCGCAACCGTGCCAGCTCTGCCCCGTCCACGACCGTACGGCGCTACCCTAGAAGATCTCCATGACGATGACTCATTGGATAATGTCGGCGTAGTCTTATTCCAAGAGGAAGCAGGGCCGGTAGTCTGTGATTCGGCTTTGGTACGATTGATCTCACCTACGATGTTTCAATTAGGATCTGGTGTTGGGGGTGTTACGAGGCAAGCATACCGGCAATCTTCGTAATTCGGTCCATCAGTGCCTGATCTTCAGACATGATCTCTGATGTTTAGGGCCTACGATACAACCTATGATGTAGCCAGGATGAAGGTGAAAATGAAGAAGCTGATTTGAAAGGGAAGTAAAGTAGTATAGGACAGCGGAATATCAAAGACAAAAAGGATTAAGTGGCCGACGACTTTCTTTCCCGCTAGGCCGGATTCGGACAAAGACAATTATCCATCCCCGCTTCTCCAATGTTTGCACCTCGTGCCCCTCCCCCATCTCAGCTTCAGCTTCAGCTTCTCCTATCGATTGCTTTCCGTTCGGGATTCTAACAGATTGATTGCAACGAAGCTTACGCTCGATCTCACAATGTTCTCTTCATTCTCTTCCTTCTCCTTACCCTTTGGTATTCCTCGCCTCTTTGCCGGGAAACACGCCTCAGCAGTGGACATCCAATCTGTCGAAACCCACAATGTCGAGACGAACCACGACAAAAGAGCCCGAACTCTCAAACACCTCCTCAAGCTCAATCATACAAACCACGCCATCGTCTACCACCATCTCCAATTCCATAATCACATGCCTCATGTATGTGCTCATACTCTGCCGCACTGCCAGTTTGGCTGAGAATGTCAGATTCTGGGATCGGCATATCTGTTAGGAGCGACGCCTGAGCATCTGGGCGAAATATATGAGAAGGACTCAAAAGAGTTGGAACCATGGAGAGATTCTCCCGGAGAGATTTCTACCTACGACTGGAGAGACTATCTTGGGGACAAGCGGTAAGATTGCCAGCGACGCTAGGTACTACGCAATCAGACTGACCCCATCCCCAGATATCAGCGTGCCTACGTTGATTTTTTCGAAGATGAGCTGGTCCTCAATGGCTACGACTGGAAGAAGATCCTCGCCACCTACCTTTTCGAAGGCAAAAATCCCCTCGTCAACAACCTCATCTCCGGCCGTTCGTTCCCCTGGCCCCTTGCGACTATTCAGACTAACAAGATTAACAGTGGGCCATCCTTTAATCCACCTCGGCTACGCCTTCGAACTCTCCTCCCGCGAATTAGCAATGGAAGCCCTGGGCCTCGCAACAACCTCCTATAACTTCCTCCACAAATACCTCGACGATCCCTCATACACCCAGCCCCCCAAATCAAGTAGCACCACCTCCCCTCTCACAATTCTCGTGCGCATCCACAAAGACAGCCGCCTCAATGACCTCCCTGCCAATTCCAGCATCGCATCCCTCTTCGAAACTCACGAAGCTCTCCTGATGGAGTATTGGAACGCATGGACCCTTCCGAATCCCACAAAGCAATTCGAGGAAAGCCAGCAAGCAGCTGTAGCGTTGCTAGTAGCCACCCACCCCCCCGTTGGTCACAACTCATATGATTTTTTCCTCGTCCACCTCCTCACCACCTCACATGCAGTACGTATCCTACTGCCGCTCATACCGGCGAAGCACCATGTAACGCTTGTGCGGCAATGGTTCCTCCTTACCATCGCTGTCTACATTTCTCAACACCGGCTTTCCATTGATCTAGACAACATCCACAAGTACGATACCGAGGGCAAGGGATGGGAGTACGCAGGGAGAGAAGCAAGAGAAGGTAAACACAGCCGGGACGCACATTTCGTGAAGGCGGTCCGGGCAATGAAGGTTGCGGAAGGGACTTGGGGGGAGAACGACGGCTTTTGGTGCAAGGCGGCTGTCAAATTTGCAAGGGAGTTTGGGGGGTGGGGTTTTGGTGTGGCTGTGGAGGGGAGGGAGCGGAGAGGGAGTGCAGGTGCTGGATTGTAGCGGTGAGTGCCTGCCGGGTAGGAAATTTACGATTTCGGGGTCCTGGTAGGATCAAACGGGGATTGATGGGCATTTCCCATGCATCCAGACTCACTATAATCAATTTAACTTATGTTCACAGCTGAAGCAGTAATCACTGGACTCGGCCTCATATCTCACTCCCCTGGCCCCTCTCTACTACTTGCCACAACTCTTTCCCCTTGCCCCTTGATAACCCACAGTCCTAGCAATTCCCCAGGCGCCCCCAAGCCCACTCCTATTTCCCCCTCCACTCAACTCCTTGCCCTCACATCTTCATCACTCATGTTACGCATCCCCCAACCCTGTCCGTCGAGTTCCACAACCAAGTTCTTCTTGACCCTATCAATCACCCAATTCCTCCACCTCCCTTCCAACCAGCTCGCCTTACCAATCTTCACAACCTCGACCTGACTGTCGGCCAGTGCATCAATGATAGCAATAGGAGAGACAGGTGTGACATCCCTGCTGCGATGGGTGAACGCCATAGGCACATCAGAGACGTAAACAACCTCCTCAAGTGCTTTGTTGTGGGCTGGAAAAGTGACCACTTGGTCAAGGGCGAGGTAGGCATGGGAGAGTGTAAATTCTCTTCACATTGAAAATCGTCAGCATGAACTCAAGAAGGATTGGGAAGGGGCCTCCCAACCTCAAACCCTTACAAGCAGCGATGACATGCAACACCATCCCAACGGGCAAGTATGTCTGTCGATAGCTCCATTCCCTGAGAAATTGATTCGCACCCTGATGCCTCGCCAAACTCTTCTCATCTTCTTCATCCATAGTCGCCTTTTCAGTAAAAGTGCCATAGACACCATGACTTCTGTACCGCCACTCCAACCACCCAGCCAGATTCACCTTCTTATCCTTCTCCTCATTTTCGTCTTTGATGATGATGATACTTACCTTGCTGGCGTATGTATGCGATTCTAGGATTGTGGTGAAGAATTGGGCCAGTCGGTAAGTGCTCACCAAATGTGGGCGGCGATAGAGAGTTGTTGTTGCAGTGGAGGTAAGACTGGGGGTGAAGAAGAGGAGATTGTGGAGGGCATGCTGGGGGAGGTAGGAGCAGATTTGGGTTAGGATCTCGAGGGGCAGGATTGAGAGATCGGGAGTGGAGCGCTTTGCAGACGTTGTGATAGTATCGCAGAGATCTGACAAAGACTGGGGCAGAGAATGAGTAGAGAGCCGCAAGTATCCCTCTTCGAGTGACAGGCCCAAAGCTTGCTTTGAAGATGAATGTGGGGCAAGGGCGGACACCTGGAAGATGACTTTTGAATGACAAGAGAGTATTCATTGGAGGCGAGACTGTCCAGGGGTAGATTGGAACAGTATAAGTTAGGCATACAAGGCATTAAATCAGCTATAGAGGCATGGGGTACTTCACTCATCAATCAAAAGAAATGAAGCTTCACTTTTTCTTTTTCTTTGGTCGCAATTAATTCATTGCAATGGTGATTGTGGGGTAATAACGCTGATACGGCCTTATCTTAGCGTACGATGCGGGCTTGGCACTCCCGGATTCCGAGACAATGAGCCTCAAGTCTCAAGAGACAACCTTTTCACCCACAATGCTTCGTTCCTTCACCGCCGACCATGATGGCTGTATAAGGGCTGCAGTCGTCCACTTTAAGCGCCTCGCCGAAAACAGCCAGGTCTCCATCTGCTAGGCAACACTTAGCATGGCGACTGCCTATGTCGCTGACGTTCCAAGTGTCAAGGTCGAAGCTGGAGGTTCTTCGAATGGCCAAGGACCCCAGATCAAACCGGACCCCGACTCCCTAGCTACCTTACCGCACTCGGAAGAAGACATCTACGAGGATGCTGGCGATCTTGACTTCGCAGACGCGGAGCAGAGCGTCTACCTGACCAAGATACCGAAATTCTTATGGGAGATCTGGTCCAAGCTCGATGACAACCAAGAGATAGAAATCGGTAGAGTGAAAGTCGAGGGTCAGCCGGGGGACGTCAAGCGGGTCAGTTCTCTCCTGCGTTGATGTGCGTTCGGCCATCGTACTAACGCGGCATGCTGCTAGATGAGTCTGATGCTCGATCCCAGGATACCGTTCAACAAGAGTATCCCTAAAGAGTACAACATGCACTGCACAAACAGAGAATCGGCCAATACATTCGTCTTCAGTGAGAAGGACCTACCGGGATTCAGGCAATTCTCGCACGATCGGGCGCCACCGCACTGGAACAACAAGCAAAGGATCGACAAAAAGAAGGCGCCCCGCCAGAACTTTCGAAGAGCCGTGCCCAAACAGACCGCTCTGGCTGGTCAAGTTTCAACCGAAATCAATTGCCTACCGGTAGAAAACGCCGAATACCATCGTACGATGGAGGACAGAAACCGGCTGGCAAATAGGTCTAAGAAAACGATCCAAGTCATTTCTTCCAACAACAATGGCAACCGTGGAAGCACACTCAATCCAGGGCAAATCGGTCACTCTGGTGATTTCAAGAACTTCATCGTAAGCCCTCTTCTTCCTCACCGTCCCCTCGATTCCAGCTAACGACCCCAGAACAAAATCACCCCGGCCCGCAGCAAGAAACAAGCCCTCAAGGCCACCCGCATCCCCGAAAACGAGCTGCTAGATATGATCTACGAGGCCTTTAAAGAATACACCTACTGGCCGTTCAAAGTGCTCAAAGAACGCGTGCAGCAGCCTGAACAATACCTCAAAGACGTGCTAGAAAAGGTAGCCATGCAGGCGAAAGCGGGGCAGCATGTCATGGAGTGGCAGCTGAGGCCGGAGTTCAAGCTGAAGACTTACGAGGGGGTGGCACCTTATCAGAATGCGAAGGATGAGAGCGCGCCGAATGAGGGGGGGTTGGGGTTTGACGGGGTGGATGAGGAGGAGGAGGATGATGAGGTTGATATGGAGGATGTGCCTTTGGAATAAGGGTGTTTGGATGTCCCGGGCATGTGGTACTTTGCATAGCGTGGCGTTTCGCTGGCGCTACTGCTACGGGGTCATTGACCACTTGTTTCCAGTGCGCCGTGGTTATGCTACCCATGTGCGTGCAGCCACTGCATTGGAGAGATGGTGCAAACGCACTGTTTCCAAAATTGCGCAGACTCAAACACTGAACAGAGTGCACGAAGCAGCACTATCCCATATACGAACTGATTTTTGAGGATTGAACATTTTCATTCTTGGCATTTCAGTAACTTCACCCCATCGGATGAGACTATGCTTCGTGACACCAGGCCCTCTAAACAACACACAGAGCCTCCCCACCCAGATGGTGCGAACACCTTAATCCCCAATCGATGCTTGACCTTATGCTTGAATGTACGCCATCATCACTACCGTTCTCCCTCTTCTATGAGGCACAAGGGTTATTAACCCCAGGCCCTACCCACGACGAGCAGTCGCAATAGAAATAACGTGGATCGCTGTCGGCGATGATATTGCAACTCGGATTCGACAAGGCCAATGCCAGCGGGCAGTCGCCGCCTGCCCCTGGTTTGGTGTTTACCAGCTGATCGCCGGCTTGAAGGATGTGTGTGCGATCGGTGATTGAGCCGTCGATGGGGCAACGGCAGCCTATCATTAGAGCAGAGTTCTGATTTTTGGGTCGGATGGTCCTGCGGTGGAATCAGCATGGATGGTTGGGAAGGGATGACTGCGTGCAGGGTGCTTACATCATTTGTTGGCACTGCGGCAGTGTATGCCCGTCGCAAGTGTCCCCTGGATTCATGGCTGTTGTGCCGCCGGGTTGACATTCACAGGCGGAGCGCCCTTGGCTGAAGGTGGCACTAGAGGGGAATCGATTAGCTTCGGTTGATTGTGCATGGACCAGTGGGTTACGATGTCGCCGGTAAGGGCAGGATGATTTAGCAAGGAAAGATTGAGGGAGAATGCGTACTGATATGTGCACTTGGGCTGTGGGGCTGTAACGGTGCCGCAAGTCTGCCCTGCTGTTATGGCCGTTACGCTGGTACCGCATCGGCAGTCGCCATTCATCGTGTTATACGAGCAGGACTCAATAGTGCTTGTGGCTTTTGTGGACGAAGGTTTCGATGTCACCATTGAAGAACTCGACCTGGAGGAGCTTGCTTTCGAGGACGTTGGATTCGAGGACGTTGGATTCAAGGACGTCGGAATTATTGACGTTGGTTTCGATGAAGACGATCTGGAGGAGCCAGAGTTCGAGGAAGCTGGTTTGGAGGAGGAGGTTGGAATAGGGGAGGTTGGGTTCGAAGCACTTGGAGTGGAAGAAATTGGCTTCGATGAGGCGGACACCCCCGACTTCTCACCCGTAGCGGAGGCGGAAAAAGCGCTGGAGCTGGAGCTAGAGCTTGAGCGAATGGTAGTGAATCCGCTCGTAAGACTCAGTACTGAGCCCACGGGAGGCCCTGACGCAGGTGTGCATAATGCAGAGTCACCGGCGCTGAGAGTCCGCTGAGCGGAACCGTCGTTGCAGTTGCAGATGGTGGTTCGAAGCCTTAGGGATGTATCAGCTCGAGGCCTATTGACGTTGATGGAGCATGTATAAAAACGTACATGCTGCATGACGGCGACCATGTGGAGTCGGGAGGGATGGTCTCAGTCCCACACAAACTTCCTGGAGTCCCCAGTGAAATGGGATTGTCACCGCACTGACAACCATGTTTTGTACCAAGATCACTGGATAGATTGCGGTGTATTAGTCGACCGGCATAGGCTTGTTATCTTAGATGTACGGGAAACTAACAGTATTGTGCATGGAGGAGCTGCAGTGACGCTCGACGAGGTTGAAATGAATGAGAGTGATGCTACAAGCACGAAATAGATGTGAGAAAGCATGTCAAAGTGACCGAAAGGTAGGGACTGTATAGAACGACAGGTCGGGATTGGTAGAGACACGAATTGTAATTACAGCATCACGATGGAGGCACCGGAGACGGATATAGGGACATCAACAACCCAAGTCTTTTAGAAATGAGGAAGGCATGGAAGTCATCTTGCCCATCGGGATAGGGGGTGTTGGTTTTCAAACTTTTTCATGGCTCTCCCCGGTCATCCTCTTACCACACATTTTGCGTCAATGATGTTGGAATAGACAACCCACATCTTCTCGTCTCTCGACATAATATGAAAGATTGGCTGAGTCTTTGTGCCAACTGCCAAGTGAAACGGACACTGCTTATGACGGGGGCGAAACGATCTAGCGCCAACATACTGTGCTTATTTTCTCGCGGTGGCTGAGCACTTTTGCCTTCAATCGGCGGCGGCATGAGTCCTTGCGGTATGTTGCTAGTTATTGAAGTATAATCTATTATTTGTATCAGGTAAATAACCAATCTCGACTTCGCAACATCCACGTCGGTAAAAGGGACCTGCCAAGATGACTATTTCCAGGCTTTGCTCTCCCAGTCCGCAGTCCAAATTGGCGGTCGCGTCTCTTGTCAATTACACAGATAATGTGAAATATCTAGGTCTGACATGCAGAAATGGAGAATGCTGGTGGGCTGAGGATGGAAGATCTAAATGATGCCATGCACTCCAGATCTGGCAACAGACACCAGAGTGGGCTTTCACTGACACTGGGACTGAGGGAGATACAGCACCCATTCAAATTCAGACCAACATCATCATGCTTTACATTTATACCCCTCGAAGTCCGGCATGAGCAAAGGCTGGCAATCTTGCATCCCAGGCGATTCCGGCAACTTCTTCCAGGTACTTTCTCACGCCTGCTCTTGGATTGGCCAATTTGCTTCGAGGATACCTCACTCATTGAAGAAGACGCACGACCGAGAAAAGGGTCTCGCATAAGATATATCGTGAATGTGTGATCAGCTGGCAGCTTTTGTCCTTGGCCTGAATTCCTTTCTGTCGCAATTAATAAACAGATTACGCGTCAAGTCCACCAAAAATTGGGCTCCATCAAGACACCTTTTCTCTCTTCCCAGCGTCGAGCTTTCTTCCTCTTGCGCTCAATCACCGAGTTGCCCTCTACATACTTTTCACATACCAGCCAATCCCCAGTATCTTCTCTCACAAGTCGTTACCACCCTTCTCGTCCATCCATCTCGAATTTTCTTTGCCAATCCTCATCATTCTCCTCTTGCTCCTCTCTTTCAGCTCCACATCCATACACAACATAAGTGCCTGAAATTACTCCGGCTCAAATGTCTCTTCATTTGACCACGGGCAACGTGTTGCCCGGCAGAGTATAGCTTATATATTTTGTTCCTGATTGGAAAAATTTCTGTGATTGATCCACTGTTAGCCTCCGCATCCCATGATGCCTGCGTACGTAAGTGCCTTACCACCAATCGGAAAGAACAAACGCAATGCTGTCACCTTACTCACATTTCTCCCCTCTTACGATATTACATGCCTAACTCTCTCCCAGGCAGCGTCAACAAATGATAACCCCTCCCTCAAATGCGGCTACTCATTCCTCGAAGCCTCCTAGGATGACACGGCCTCTGACTCTGAAACCCCTGTGCCCGGAACATGCGACGCCGAACGCTGGGAGATCACTGCCCTCAACGGCATGGAAATGAAAATCATCGAATTCGAACGCGCCTGCCCGCTCCCGGCCAGCTCCTGCTGCCGTTTCAAAGGCCAAAGGCGCTTACGGGGAATTCCATGGCCAAACCTACACAGCAAGCTCCATTATCTTCGGGGGCCGCAAAAAAAAGAGTCAAGAAAGCGAAGGAGAGCCAGAAAGTGGACGCGTCGGCCTTCCGGCATGGTGGAGAGGCAGATGGCCCAGCGGGGGTGTATAATATTTACGACGATGTCCGCCGTAATATTGCTGCACATCATCGTGACTCATCCGTCATGCAGGCGGGGTTCTTGACGCAGGCGGCCAAATGCTCCCCTGATCCGGTGAAGTTCTATGGGAAGCAGCTTATTGTTTTTTTGAAGAAGGCAAAGGCGTTAGCCGGGGATACGAGCAGGGTGTCAAGGAAGGACTCGAATGAGCAGATTCGCATTCGCGTTCGCATACAGCGAGTTTGAGCTTTGGTCGCACAAGGTCAGGACTTTTTTGAGGTAGTGGGTATGTGCTTTCCCCAGCGATCTGATTGCTTTTGCAGAAATGTCTTACATCGAAGTGCGGATATCCACATACTACTCTTGTTCATTACCATCTTTGATCTGCTCTCTTTCGCAATGCAAGTGCATAGATAGACACAAGATACATCTTCACGGATACGCGCTCTTTTCCGACTGTGTTCATCGCTTGAGTGGATGTGGACGATCTTCCATCACTGGCCATCCAAAGTCGCGTTTCGCGTTTTGAGTTGCCACCCACGAACTCGGAACGTGATTGGTTGACGCATCTCCAGTCTTCAACGTCAATTAATTCATCACACACCAGTTCCTACTCTTAAGGAGCATGGGCATGATACCACTCCGTGTTATCTTGCATAGTAAAACAACTTCTTCGTTTCCTTCAACTTTCTTCTTTCTTCTCTGTCTCGCGTTTGTGTTGAAGAGAATGCCGACTTCGTGAAAAGCGTGGTCTTTGTGCAGGGTCAATGCTATTGTCTCTCCTCATTGTCCATGCTCGAAAACTTGGATTCGCTTTTGAGGTCATGGCTGATACATCTGTCGTTCTTTTACTCACTCCACTCCTCCATATTCATTTTACTTTCATGTAAATTTCTTGATGCTGGAACATCCTTAACGATATAAGCACTTCAACATACCTTCCCACTATCTCACGAGCACAGAAACCGTCCCAGCAGAACCCTTTCAAGGGAAAACGCAACCACCGCGATAATGCATCTCCTCACAACATTCATCCCCCTAGCGCTGGCGCTATCCACTTTCACCGTGGCACACCCCAAACTTCACCTCGCACCACATCACTACAGAGGCCATCTCCTCCGTCGTTCCGACCTAACAGCCGATCAACTCACCCAAATCGCTCCCACATCCAACACCTGCACCGGCGCGGCCCAACCCGACGAATGCCTCACCGCGGACAAAGCTGTCCCCTTCATTCTCGCCTCCTTCAAGACCTACAAGATAACCGCCCCAGCAACACAAGCGGCGCTCATCGCCACGATGGCACTCGAATCAGGCGAATTCAAGTACGCCAAAAACCACTTCCCTGCTCCTGGCCGCCCCGGGCAGGGCACGCGGAACATGCAGAGCAAGGAATTCAACGACGAATACGCTGCCTCGATCCCTGAGGTGGCAAAATTGATGCCGGAGGCGCAGAAACACGGGGATAGCGGAGTCAGGGATCTGCTGACTAATTTCGGAGATTACGATTTTGGCAGCGCGGCCTGGTTCCTGACAAGTCAGTGTACGGCGGATGTGCAGAGCGCGTTGGCGAAAGGAGGAGATCAGGCGTTTGCGGGGTATCTGGCTTGTATTGGGACGCAGGGGACGAATGCGAGGACGAAGTATTATCAGGCAGCGTTGAAGGCGCTAGGGGTGAGCACTTCTTAATGGACAAAATGGGCGCCGCTGGTCAGGCAGCATGTGAATAGGACCCGCATGAGGGGGTGCAAGGCACTTGGGCAGTTCTGTTGAGATCGACGTGCGTGGTTATTGTAAAGCTGTACAATCTTTACTTCAGTGCTCCGATCACACTCTTTATGCGTCCGACCGTACTTGAGGAGAAAAGCGATCTTCAGCGATCGAGAAGGCCAATAGTCCATTGCTGGTGTTTTTGAGCCGAATGAGGTAATGTTTGCGTGCTGGATTTGAGGTCAATGTAGAATTGTGTCAGAGCATACTGCGGTAATTGCAATTCTTCAATCTTTGACCCGCCATTCTCAAGAGTCTGGACTGGGTTTGCGACATCGCTATAAAAGACTTTCATGGCTCGTTTTGCAGGACTTTCTGTAGAAGAGTATAGTAGGTCTGGAGTGAAGACCCAGAGCTGCGAATTGTCAGCTGGCCTACACACGGAGTCGATGGTGACATACTGACCAGCAATGCCTCCTTCGCAGACTGGATGGTCCCACTGTACAGAAGGAACCTGTGTACTGCTTGATCTTCAATCATCAACAACAGCCGTGAGCTGATGATCTTTTGTATGGAAGTTGTCTCCCAATCCGCTTCGTCCATGCTTTGTGGTGCATCGTTCGATGGTGAAGCTACTATTCTCGGACTTTTCAAAGCGAGACTCCACTTGAAGAGCTGGAAGTCTCCCGTATTCGAGTCTTCGAGCCCAACAGGCTTGAGACAGGATGCACATTGAAGCAAGCCCCCCCCACCAACGCTCTTCTGCGAACATGGTCAGCATGTACCCCAGATTCTATCTCGCGAAACTGAACATCTTCGAAACAGCGCAATGAAATTCCAGGGCAGAGCACTAATCACCTGCATGCATCAACCCACCAAACAGCAAGTGCAGAGGGTAGACTGGGCGCAGCAAATGTGCTTTCAATCTTGGGCAATTGTATCGGCGACCTTTGCCAAGGAAAGTGTGAAGCAGGCCTCCTTCTTATTGCCCATTGAATATACGACATGAAAGATTTAAGGAGCACGAGGTAAGAAAATGCCAAAGCTTCAAGATCATCTTCGGAAAGCCAAAGAGGAACAGGCCAAACCTCGGATTTGTAGCTTCAGGATTGATTACACGACGAGGTGAGGCGATGCTGGGCGAAGAAAATCATTGGATTAGGAAATCCAATATTCCACTTACCTCCATTCCAACACAATCGCTATCTAGAAGTAAGAAATGGCCGATGTCCACAAGACCAATTCCTTTCGTGGGGCTTAGTGTGTTTGCAGCACTGTAACCTTTTGTCGAGCCAGCAGACTTATCAACATCGTTGTCAGCGTTCGGTTTGTGGCAATGCCAGAAATCCATCATGTCTGCCCATCCCCCGTTGGGAAGGTCTTTCCATGTTTGCACAGATTTCACGAACAGATGCTTGCATGATCTACATGCAATTTCTGTGTCAGCTGTAAGCGTTGGTGCTGGCCAGGGCGCCTCGCGTCCTGATGCCAGCTTGATAGCCTCTTTAGGCTGGAGACGGAGTGATAGTTCTCTGCTTTCGAGGGATGAGACCTTGAACTTTGAGTTGCTGGTTACAGAGCACGGCAACTTGATAGAAGCGTGTACGTCGTCGTGGTAGAGATGCAATGTCTTGCTGTCGGATGCAAGCTCGACTCGCGTACCCTCATTGCATGGGGATGGCAGATTTGCAATGGCATTCACTTGTCGTATATTGAGCAAGAGCTCCGCATACAAGGACATGAGCGTAGCAGAGGAGTTGCGAGGCCGTCGACAGAATCATTGACATTGACTTGAGGAGCAAAAGGTGGAAGAACGGGCTATCTCTCTGAGGTCACGTGACAGGTGAGGTACGGAGTACAGCGTGTCCAAATCCCCTGCCTCAGCTTCCTTTCTTCGTCCCATTCTCTCCAACAACAACGCTGAAATATGAAGTATAGTGGGTAAGCTGATGAAATCACCCTGCTAGTATCTATACTGCCTTGCTAGGTACTTCATTGGTGTGCTTAACATCGCTTGCGCTCCCATAGTTGAATGTCCCGCATCAATATCAGGGGTAGGTTTGCGGACAATTATAAATTGAGCGCCGTCACTCACATTACCTTTTACAATGCAAAGATTGGCACGAGGCTGTCAGCTTTACAGATGTATGCCCTTCCGTATTTACCTTGTACTTACATAAGCCTCGTATTATTTCCCATCAAGCGCATCCTTTTTACCCTACGAGTTCTTCTACTGGAATCTTGGTCACTTTCATTCTCGGAGAAGTTTGCCTCACCTTCGCGTAAGCCAGTCCCCGTTTATCGGACGCAAATAGTATTCATTATTGCCCTCTCTGAATATGGGCCAAGATTAGTCGTCTCAGGGACAGACGGAGGGAATTTACCCTACAAGGGGACAAGTATAGGGACACCAACACCACCACCAGGCAGCCTCTTTGATTCTCTCGAGTCACATGAAACGCAGCACATCGACGCAGGGATCGTGATGACTCGATTGACAATTTTATCACACCAGAAACCGATGGTGGAGGCCAGGGCGACAGCGGTAAAAACCCCGAAGAAAAGAGCCGCGATGGTGAGCAGCTATTCCGAGTAATTGGAAAGCCCGCTCATATACTCCTGGAATATCGCTCAAGCTGTTCGGATTATCTACGTCTCAAATCACCCTGCAAAAACCATCACTTCTATTACCCCACCATTCTGCAAATGCTTCCGGAGCCAAGCCTTGGGCAAATTATGGGTCACCTATTACTGTACATACCAACCAGTGCCTTGTCGTGCAACTACCCATGCAATACTTTTCTGCGCTCGCTTGCTCTCCTTGAGGTTCTGTTCGACAGACGTCCCCTAAGAAAACGGAAATTCACGGCCAACATTCGTTCAGAGCGTGTAGCATTGTTGTGTATGCTGGAACGTACCGGCTGTATCTCGATGGGATAGTCGATTTGCAGGCATGTACGATGACCCATGAAGCCTCCTCGCATTCTCTCCACGTCAGCTTGGCACAAGCTCCGGAAAACGAAAGTATCCTGAACATAAGGGCAGCAGTATCGATAGATGGTCTCGGGGGCTTCTGTTTCTTTTCCCTATTTTCCTCCGGCCTTCCAACACGAAGAGGTGGTTTTCGAGTCCATATGCCCAACTTCATCCTCTTGGTACCTATGGTTTGCATCTAAACCGCTTAGTTGTGACTTTGGTCATAGATTCTTTGAAAAAAACAATTCCTTTCTGGCTATAATCATCATAATTCGTGTAATTATCGTAGAGACACAGTCGAATAATGAACGAATGAAAATGATGCACAAAGTCCCTCACCCCGTACAGCCTGATGTTACACAACAAAAAGACATTTCAAAACATCCAGCTTCTTCTGAGCATACACTTTATCCCCCCCTCACAATCCGCATCACGCTGTGGCAGTTGTCCAACCTTGTATCTGAGACTTTCTTGTTGATTTTGACCTTGTAATTGCATGCACGAGTCTCATGCACTTATCTATGCTAGAAACCCCTGGCTTCTTCAAGAAGACGTCGAACATGCAACAAAATCAGGGCCGTTTGAGCAGAGAATGACCGTCAAGGTCCTTGGAACAGGGCCAGGCTTTGTTATCCTTCGCCGGCACTGGATGAATCTCCCCTTTCACGTCTTCTGTCTCCAGCAAAGGCTCGTCATCAACCTCGACGGCTAGACAGTCTGCGTCCTCGAGTATCTGATCGGAGTTGTAGTCGTTTTCTTGGTTTTGGACGACACGAGGGACCGGTGAACGGCCAATGGGACACTCTGGAGCCACCTGAACTGCGTTGTGTGGTTTCCCGTCTGCAAGAATCAGCACACGGTGTACTCCGTGGCTCTGGCTGCTGATGATCTTATCCACAAGGTTGGTGTACTCTTCGAAAAGAAGTCTGCAGAAGGCGACCGTCTCGATCTCGTTGCCCCCTTCTGGGATAGTCACGGCATCCTCGACAGTCGGAACGGTCTCCAAGTCTGACGCCTCTTTCATGACTTAGGGCGTGCTAACGGGTCCTCGGAAGAGCACCAAATGTCCCAATCCCTGTGGGTCCTTGGGTATGACGACTTGCTCGTTAATCTGCTCGGGCTTTTCGCTTTGCTGGCCAGATTTACCGCCTGGCCAATCTGATTGGAAAAGAAGTGCGACCAAGTCCTTGGAAGTACGGGCAGCCTCATCCGGCGTAGGTACGTCTGTACCTTGGCTAAGATTGACCTTTACCAGAATGTCTCTCACTTCCATAGCTTTGCGATGCTCTCCGTCGACAATGATAGCCACGCCTGTGATGTGGTACACTCCACTTTCATTGCACTTCTCGTAGATTCTGACGTACTCTCTGGGTGAAAGCCTACAGAAAGCGATATCCTCGCGCTTGCTACCTTGCTCTGTGGTGGTGATTGCGTGCTCAACCACGATTCGAGCCGGATCCAAGCCGGAGAAGTCTTGTAGCAATTCAGGTGTGCGTATGGGAACCCTGTAAGCAAAGAGCTGCACATGCGTGGCAAGCGGCGTTCGGTATCTGCTGAATCCCTCCTCGTCGGCGAGATGAGACATTGTGGACTTTTGGTCTGTCGAAATGAAGTGGCTCCTAAGGTGGAATAAGGTAGTCTGAATGTGGAAAGTACAGTGTGATTTTTGTTGGAAATTTGTGAGTGCTCTGTTGCACAAGTATGCGTCTGGGTTTAGATAGTACCAAATGCAGAATGAACGAAAGTGGGAAATTCAATGAAATACATGTGACTCCTGAATCAGCAGCTTTAGCGTTTAATTGAAACGAGCTCGACCTCTATATTCCAAGTAGTCCAAGTCTTCATAGTGGGAGCTTTCCATACAAAACATGCTGTGGATTGTAACAAAAATGCTACTCCGACTTGAATCTATGCCACCCAAGGGCCAGCCGTTGGAAGTGCATGGGATGGCCCCTGTTTCGAGAGCCTGAACCGAATTTCTGCCAGATGAAACAGCGATTCTGTGTTTCGAAAGCCAGGGAAACAACGCCCACCAAGCAAAGTAGATCAAGCAGGGCGCGTTCGAGTAGCTAACGACCTCGAGACATTGAATATCCTATTCACCAGACTGTGGTGTATAGGTTGCAATGGGAATTTTTCAACACGCAATTTCGAAAATCGACTGGTGCGTTCCCCTATAGCCACTAATTTCCCAGGACGGATGTCGCCACGCTCCATGTTTATTGGATGACATCGCTACTGTTTTTTGTTCTGGGCGTAGAAAAAGTTGGCACCTAACAACGCAAGCATCAGGCCTGGCGTTTACTCTGCTAGTGCTACTCACCAAGGACGGCCAGCTCATTTTCTTCAGCCCATTCACGAATGCCTGCCCCAATCTTACCATAGCCCCAATGTGGTCTACTTTTTGGGGCTTTTGGCTGCTTCGCAGGTCTTGCATCTCCTCTTGAAGCCAGTAAAGCGAAGACGTACCGATGGTAGCCTGTTTTTGCCGGTGGAGAGGGAGGGAAGTAAGACATCAGCTCTACAATTCTCCCCTTCCTAGAAGTGGTCTCATGTACCGTCAAAGAAAATAGATGGACGATGTCTTCGGCATGTGTACTTGAGTGAGACAGGGTGATATTGGTGATGATCCAATGGCACATCTGCGCTTTCACGGGATTGTCTCGAGACAGCGCATCCGGATCGCTCAGAACGAGAGTGTATGTCGTGTTCAGGCTACGTGTAATGTCTGGATGAATGTAGACATCAGGCGCGTGGTCAACCTTTGACGGTTTGATCTTGTTCCCGAGATCAACCGATTCATGCCTTAAAGGATACGAGATAGCGAGGGAGACAGAGGGGTTGAATTCATCAAGCACTGCGAGCCGAGGACTGGATCAGTATGCCTTTTGCTCTTTCTGTCCAAGAATAAAAGATGGATAACAGAAGAGTATGGTTTCGAACAGGAGAGCTTTTGGAATAACAGTAATTAAAAGAATTTGTTTAGTGAGAGGAGGTTTCGATATTGACCTACCATCGGGTATAATAGAGGCTTCTTGAAGTCTGAAATGGGTAAGCATCGACGCTGTGACTCTTTGCGCAATACATACGCTGCTCGCACATTTGTTCCACCTACAAAGGGACGTGCAAGCGACAACTGTAGGGTATCTATCCACAATGGAGTTGCAGCACAGGAGCTGCAATAAAGCAGAGCCAGGCAACAGAGTACACTTTGCATTCTTGAAGTCAGGCTCTCTTCCCTCTTTGCAATCGCATTACTCGGTATTAGGTAGATGAACGATGGCAGAGAGAGTGGGAAAGCTCGAGGGTGATGATGAAAGCAGGGATGCTCCGCTAAGAAACTCGAAATGTTAACAGGGCTTGGAATCCGTGCTGTGACTCTCTTGCAATATCTCTTGACGTATGTATTTGATAGGTGGACATCTGGTATATGAACCATGTAACCGTTATTCCCTACATAACGTCCTCGCAAGAGTTCTTTAACAAGAAGGCGTTTGTCGATGTATGACTCAAAATGCGCAGCGTGATTAATAATACGCATCCTGTAGTCCTTGTGAGAAATAAACAAGGAAAATATCTCTTGGCGGAAGCGTATACTGTATGCAACACCACCGTTACCGAGGATTTGGGCATCTCGAGCTTTTACACAACAGAAAATCTCCGTAGCTGGGCACTACCTCCCCCCAAACCCTCCCCCACAAACCTATAGCTATCCTGAGCCCACTAAGCTCCCAGGGTGTCTACCAACTATTGACCAGTGACCCTCGCCTGTGATCAACGCGGGTGACGCGATTTCCATCACCACCTAAAACTCCCCCAGCGGCCATCTTCTTGTCGACACGGCCTGCGATGGCGTCTCTAGGGGAGGATCTACTCGGAGTAGTCAACAAACTACAAGACCTTGTCTTCAATACCATTGGCAACGATTCCCTTGATCTACCCCAAATCGTAACCCACTCCACCCCCCGCGAGCTGCGGCAGCACAGTGTAGGCGAACTTTGACTGACTGGTATACAGGTTGTAGTTGGCTCGCAGTCGTCCGGGAAATCCTCCGTCCTGGAGAACATTGTTGGGAGAGATTTTCTTCCACGGGGGAGCGGCATTGTTACCAGACGACCTCTGATCCTGCAGCTGATCAATGTGCCCAGCGAGCGAGAAGACAAGCCAGATAATGATGATGTCCACGTCCCTCATACAGCGGCAAGTGTGGCTGGGCAAGGAGAATGGGCGGAATTTCATCACCAACCCGGGCAGAAGTTTCGGGACTTTGGAGAGGTCAAGCGGGAGATTGAGAACGAGACTGCAAGGATAGCTGGAAGTAACAAAGGAATCAACAGACAGCCGATAAATCTAAAGATCTACTCGCCACACGTCCTCAGCTTGACACTTGTCGACCTCCCAGGGCTAACCAAGGTACCTATAGGGGACCAGCCCACGGACATCGAGAAGCAGACAAGGAATCTTATCTCGGAGTACATTGCAAAGCCAAACAGTATCATTCTCGCAGTGTCTCCGGCCAACGTCGATATCGTCAACTCTGAAGCCTTGAAGCTGGCCCGCCATGTGGACCCGATGGGCAGGCGCACCATAGGTGTGCTTACAAAGATTGATCTGATGGATCACGGTACCAATGCGCTGGATATACTCTCTGGTCGCGTGTACCCCCTAAAACTGGGTTTCATTGGTGTGGTCAACCGATCGCAGCAGGATATACAGGGAAACAAGACTCTTGCCGATGCCCTCAAAGATGAAGCCGATTTCTTCAAACACAACCCAGCCTACAGGAACATGGCGACTCGTTGCGGAACCCAATTCCTTGCAAAGAGTCTCAACAATACTCTCATGACCCACATCCGAGATCGACTGCCTGATATCAAAGCCAGATTAAATACACTCATGGGCCAGACTCAACAAGAACTTGCTAGTTACGGCAACATGCAATTCAGTGGAAAGGAGCACAGAGGATCACTAATACTACAGCTCATGACACGATTCGCTTCATCCTTTATAAACTCGATTGACGGTACATCAATGGAGATCTCTACCAAGGAGCTTTGCGGAGGCGCCCGAATATACTATATCTTTAATTCCGTCTTCGGCAACTCCCTGGAAACCATCGATCCCACGACGAACCTCTCTGTCCTTGATATTCGAACTGCGATCCGCAATTCCACAGGTCCTCGTCCAAGTCTCTTCGTCCCCGAACTCGCTTTTGATCTGCTGGTAAAGCCACAGATCAAGATGCTCGAGATACCCAGTCAACGCTGCGTTGAGCTCGTCTATGAGGAACTCATCAAGATCTGCCATACATGCGGCTCGACCGAGCTCTCACGCTTCCCACGTCTCCAAGCCAAGCTCATCGAGGTGGTATCAGACCTACTTCGAGAAAGACTTGGTCCCGCATCATCCTATGTTGAATCTCTAATCTCCATTCAGCGCGCATATATCAATACGAACCACCCCAACTTCCTTGGCGCCGCCGCCGCAATGTCCTCGGTCATACAAAGCAAGCAAGAAAAGGAGAAGAAAGCGAGGGAAGTGGAGGACAAGAGAAAGCGAGAAAGGCGGCGCATGAAGGAGCTGGGAGGTGTGAATGGCGCAGAAACGCCCGAAGACGAAGAAGAAGCTGCAGATGAAATCAAAAGCATACATGCGCTCCCGCACCGAGGACACCAGAAAGGCAGCAGGAGCATGTCGCCAGCCGTTGGCCGTGAGAATGGCCATAGCAGCGTAACAACAACGCTCAATGGAAGACGGGACTTATCACCACCCAGATTCAGCGGCGCAGGAAACACGCGAGACTCATTCCTCAACTATTTCTTCGGCAAAGAAGGCGGCCTGCCCTCTTCCGGCAACATGAATGCAGTCGGCGGCACAGCCGCTGCGGCAGCGATCGGTAATCGGCATGTGAGCCACAACGCGGAACCAAGCTTTAGCCAGAGCATACGGCGCGGCGACAACAGGCAGACAGAGCGGCAGTCCCCCATGCAGATGCAGTACAGCCACGACGACTACGATGCGGCGAGGTCAAATAGAGATTACAATGAATACGACTCGCAATTCGTAAGCCCACTCCCTTTCCACCCCCTCCCTCCACACAAAAGCTAAACTAAAGCACCTTCTTAGCCTACTACACCAGAAGCACCCGAGCTCACAGACCGTGAAAACCTGGAAACTGAATTAATCCGCCGCCTCATCTCCTCTTACTTCAACATCGTCCGTGAGACCATTGCCGACCAAGTCCCCAAGGCGGTCATGCACCTTCTCGTAAACCATTCAAAGGATGTAGTGCAGAATCGGTTGGTGAGCGAACTGTATAAAGAAGACTTGTTTGGTGACCTGTTGTATGAGGATGATGGGATCAAGGCGGAGCGGGAGAAGTGCGAGAAGTTGTTGGGAACGTATAGGGAGGCGGCGAAGATTGTGGGGGAGGTTCTTTAGATGCCTCTCGAGGCAGTTGGGGGAGGGTGGATAATGAGAAGAATCGTAGGCGGTATCTTTTCCTCTCAACGCTTCCACCTAGGGATAGAGGGAGGCTGTACAATTTTAATCTACCGCTTTCCTTGCTCGCATGGAGGCTGGGAGTGTTCCGGGCCTGGGTTCAGCATTAGTGCTGCTGGTGTCTGCTTGTATTATATACCACCATTCGACCCGCTCTTGGCTCAGACCTCAATCGAAAAGAACCATTGTACGTGTCTCTCTTCCAAACCGTAACCCGAGCGATGGGATATGGGCCATGACATTCAAGGCTGGCTTAGATGGGGCTGAATTTGAAGGGGGCTGTGGTGGGCAAAACCCTTCAGTCACAAGGGGGTTGTAAGAGGATCACTGCCTTTATATCCCCATAAGTATATCAGAATTCTGAGACAAGGAGACGCTATTTCCTTGGGGTTTACCGTCTGGGTGTCTTGTAAACCCTGTGACTCCAACACAAGGGCATCTTAAGCTTTTTCTAGGCTCGGCCTCTCCTTTTCACAAATTTCAGGGGAAATCTCACGAATATCTTAGTAGAAGCTATGGCCAAGCAAGTTTTCTGGTACCTTATCTAAGAGTACAGAATAGAAATTCGTTCGATCCCTGCTCATAATCATCTCTCACGTTGGCAATGTGCCGCTATGCAATTCACCCATCCGAAGCCCGTCGCTATGCTCGCTCAACTATGCTATGCTCAATGCTTACTGTTGCTTCTTCTCGTTGGTCTTGTCCCTTTCGTCCTTCCGGATCCTCTGTCCCTCCCATGCCCAAATACTCGCGCTCCCAAAGACGATTGCCGCTCCAACGGTGACACCTGCGGGCAATCGATTGCCGAACAAGTAGATGCTAAGGAAGAGCGAGGCGAGCTTGCGGACGTTGAGAACTATGCTGACGCCGAGTGCAGTGGACTGGGCTGCGAGAATGTTAACACCGCTGATGCAGGCGTATTGTGTCACTGCGTTGAGGGTCAGGGTGAGGATGTGCTTCGGTATGGCAAATGTTGGTGATGTGGAGGATAGAATGATCGGAGGTAGTTTGGAGTCAGTCTGTGCTGCAGCGGCCGGTGCGAGGAACGGGGAGAACATGAAGGGCGAGAGCTTGATGGGTGGAGAAGAGGCCAACTGGCGGAATTGCTCAAGCAGAGAAGATGAGAATGGAAGGAAGAACGGGATGGCTAGGAAGTGGCTATAGAAGAGATTTTCGTGCCAATGCTGGTTTCCGTATTGGTCGTAGGTGATCTGGACGTATAGTCCCATGACGGCGGAGATGAGTTGAGCGAGGAAGAGGATTGTCAGGCCTGACAGGAGCTCGGTGTCAAATATTGTGGGGGATGTGGGTGACTTCGTCTTGCCCTTGGATTGGGCGTCGGCCATTGCTGCGATGATGATGCCGACAGTGATCATGGCCACGCTCCAAACTAAGACATATTAGTGTTCCAATCCAGATGCTGGGTCACACGATCAGGAGCTACCTTGCATTCTTGTATACTTCTTGCCCCAGACCCGGCCGACGGCCATGGTCATGGCAGTGCCTCCACTTCTTATGATGATATGTACCGGTACGGAGATGTTGAAACCGAATGCCCAATTGTTCATGAGATTGACGACGAAGAACATGGCAGTGTTCGGAAGCCATCTCAGAAGAGGAACCGCGCGAGGCTTGAAAAAGAATGGAGGGTGCTTTGCGGAGAATTGCGAGGGCCAGGTGATGAGTGCAGCAACGAAGAACTGGACGAACGTGATCAGAAGGCCTACAGCGCATTGTCAGTGCGGGTTCATTGCTTCAGACCATCTCTATATATACCGCTCTGTGGCTCTTCCTTGATGATTGCCTCCAGGGTAAACACCTTAAAGGCGTCAGCGTCAGCGTCCTCAAAGTCAATTTCCCGTTAGACTTACGTTCGAACAGCAGCCACCAAAGATTAAAGCTACCACCGAGGTCCAATTCATCAACACGGGGAGCGTTGCGAGAAATACAGCAGCTATGCTGCTAGCAGTCGTGTTTGTACTCTTCTCCTTACTCCTCTGCACTCTCCTCAAGACAGGGGAATCATTTGGCTCCGCGAGCCCTTGGTTGTGCCGCATATTTGCGGCCGCCAACTCCCTTCCGGTTGGCTGGTAATTAGGTCTCTGGGGACGAGTATCAGCCTTTTTGGAACGAGATTGACTCGACGCAGTAGGCATTGTTGATGTATGAAATCGAAGATGAAATGTGAGAGTGCTGAGTAGGAAGGGATTGTTTCTTGTAGATGAGATTGGTGGGCTTGAAGGAAATGTGGGACTTTACTTACTGTATTTTATACTTTATATTTAGCCATCGTCTCTCGGCGGTGCAAGCACATCGGCGCGGCGATGAGGAGGTCGTTTAGTTGAGTGTCGTGGAGTCTGAAGATGGATCCTCAGGTAATGTCTCTCGGCTAATCACCGGCTAGGCGAAAACTTAGTCAGGTACATTCCCGTTTTTAGCGGTTGATCTCATTTCCATTCACGTGATTCACCCTCTCAAGTAGCGAGACTAAGGTACCTAGGTAGGTAGGTACCTTATCAGAATCAACCAAAGCACGGGAGACTTCTCTGTCAATCAGATCACAAGACTGGATTCCTATTTATCTACTCAGTATCTGCAGTAACCTGCCCAAAATCCTGGTGCGCTGTCCGTGCACCTAGCAGACACCCGAACGCAGATTGGCGTAAGACCGTGCACACGTCGGAGATGCATCACTCATGCCACCATCACCCCAGTCTTCATTATCCATGCTTCGGAACGCTGTTCTTCTACTCGAGGCGGTTGATGCTGTGTCTATGGATCTTGTGGCTGCTGTTCTTGTCTGCAGGGTTGGTTCAGCGTGTCATTCATCAGTCAGGATGTACGCATGTGCAGATAGCAAAGTGTTAGAATCAGTCACCCATAAGGGACTCAGCACCAACATGGAAGCGGTGTTTGCTTACAGGGCCGAAAAAACAAAAAGCTATGCTTAGCGTTAGCGAGTGCATCCTTGAGTTGGGAGTGACGAAGCTTACGTTGTTCGTGGCTGCAATGGCTATGCTATCCTCGAAGGGATGCCAGCTCATATGCAAGATCTTCTTGTTAAAGTCAATCTGATCCGCGTCCGTTTCCTTCTTCATCCTCTGCTGGCCGGCGGCTCCTGCAGCTGGACTGCCAGCCCGGGAGCCTCCTTTCTTGTTCGTCGGGCCTCCGTTTGTTGGACTCGTTGATGTATTGTTGATTGGCGTCGGTACACCAACCTTTTTCGCTTTAAACGCGGATTTGTCGGCTTGAAGTACAACCTCCGTTTCTCTCTCAGGATCTGACGGATAGATCATGAAGTTGTTATTGTATGAGCCCGTCATCACATTTTTGGCGTCTCCACTGAAGACCACCTCGAATTTGTCGAAGATGCTGTCATTCTCGTAGGTATCACAGAGACGTGGCCGTAGGTGCTCGTGAATCGGTATCGTTTTGACAGGAGTGCGCTCTTGTCTGACGTCCCATATTTTCACGGTGAGGTAATCGCGCGAGAGGATATACTGGCCGTCGTGTGAGAAGCGTACGTCAGAGATGGATGAGATAATTTCGGAGAAGAAGGACCTTGCCGAAGGATCCTCTTCCTGCTCAAATTGTTTGGCGTGCTGATCGCAAAGGGCATTCTCACGCATGTCTGCGAGCTTGATGGTGCCCTTAGAGCTAGCATACATAAACCAATTGCAGCTTTGTGGGTGAAATTCGGCAGCGGTGATGACCTCGGTCAGCTCTTCCATGTTCGCAGGCTTTATGTCGACAATGTTGAAGCTCTGGTCTTGGATATTGAGATTCCACAGATTGATACGTAGATCGTCGCTACTGATGAAGGTCTCTCCATCGCTGTTGACAGAGATGCTGTTGATATGGTAGGCGTGAGCGTTGGCATAATTTCGTCGGGGGACAGCGGCGACGACGGTATCATGGTGGGTCAGCCGTGGGAGCTTGAGAGATGAAGCATCGCGGAAGTGAACGTTAGGATTCGGCCGTGGGGCACCCCCGCCACCTCCTAGAGCACCGCCGGGGGTAAGGTCGTGTGAGAGATTGTTTTCCGCCACAACTTTCAGAGATTTTTCGAAGACCTTCCATAGCTTGATGGTTTTGTCGTTGGTCGAAAGCAAATAGTGGGATGCATTCTGCCTTCTGCACCATTTGATCTTGTTGATCTTTTCTTCTATCTCGAGTGACTTTAGGTAGTCGAATTCAGGTTCGTGGGATTGAAACTCGGTGTGGAACTTGTATTCGCAGGTTTTCTTCTGCTAGGCGTTAGTACGACATGAACAGATCCTTTGCTCCGGGTGCCTTCGGGTTGGGTGGGAGATGCTGACCGATTCATTCCTCTCGAAAAGTACCACACGCCCGCCCTTGTCACCAGTAGCCAGATAGTTGCCAGTATGATCAAATTCGACGGTGGAAATTATATCCGCTGTGAGAATCCATCAAGGTCAGCCAGGTAACGATGGGTCAAGCTGACAGGCTCAGCTAGTGACCACTGACCTTCCGTGATGTCCTCCACATCGCCCTTGTCTCCAAAGCACCTAGATTTAGGTGTCAGCCACTGGCCCAACCCAGCTGAAAAGACCTCTTCCACAGGTATGTCGTCCCACATAGTTGCCATGGTCGCTGTTCCATGTAGGAATATCTGCCAGAGGGCACAACTTTATGGGGAAGGGCAAAGTAAGAGGCGAAAGGGAGAAGTGAACTCTGCCATGCGTAGGTGGCATATCTCTTCTTCAACACACAGAGGCAAGCACTCACTGGGTAAATTTCCATGTTGGCGGTGTAGGCTCTTCGGGAGCCACCATCTTCCGTTAAGTCCTCCTCGGGCAGATGCCACAAGCATCCACCGGCAACGCGTAACAGTCCCTCTTCTGTTGGCGCTCCCCGATCTTCAATATATTTTTCGAACTTGTGCTAGGGTCTCTTTTTTGCGAGGCACTCCACCAAGCCGATGCAAAGGTGTGACTGATGTCTAAACGCGGCAGGCTGGCGCGATAGGATTCAGTCAAAACGCAGGTCCGTTTTAGTTGGGAAGCTTAGGAACGGTAAGGCAAGCAGATTTGGAAGAGATTTCGTAATCTTACCAGATGGCAGAGAGAGGCGGTGGGAATGATAAGTGGTTATGATGAGGGAACGAGGAAGAGGAATGACCGAGATGGCCGGTTGGACAAGGCGCCAAGACTCGGAGGCCTGCTTGTATGGTGCGTCACTCTCTGCATACACATTCACGCATCACACTCCTGATGACCTTTCCATTCCATTAAATGGTTCTTCTGTTATTTCTACATGTATTCAGGGTCACAGTCAAATGGTAATTTGTGATATACTTGCAATGGTGCTATACAGGTACCTATTCCATCTACTCATTTCTCTGACAGCTCAATTTCATCCGATCTCCTCCACAGAGCGACATCCTACGCCTGACTCGAAATGTTGCTTTGAATCTTCTGTATAACAGCATACTTTTCCATGTTTTGTATTCTCAATCAAGGTCCTCTAAGTTCGTATTTTGAGTGAGGATTAACCACGAAAACATTTCCGAGACTGGCCCACTACAAATAGTTGGTTGACCTCCCTGTATATTCGGATTCCTGGGCTTCAACTCTTCTTTTCCTTACTATTCAGGCTGTTCAAGTCTCACCTATTCGTTTGTCATGGATCATAAATCACCCATGGGCAATGGCAAACATCCTGAGGCACCCCCAACCATTGAGGGCGCTGACACTTCCGACTCCTTGGCACAACGTATAGCGTCGTCTGCTTCCAGTCTATTGCAGTCGTCTTTTAGCCAGCCCTCAGCAGGAGTAGTCGCAGCGGCCTTCGGCTCGCTCCAGTCTGATTCAGGAAAGGGATCCTCAGCATCATCAAGTTCTGCGACATTCGCCGAAACTTCCGTTCACGCCTCATCTTCTTCGAATCATGATGACCCTCCAGCTTCCAGTAGGCAGCTGGGTGGCGAAACGTTCCGCTCAAAGAATCATGAGCGTAGCAACACGCAGCAAGCCCAAAAGGAATTCGATGATTTCAGCGATCCACCGAAGCTCGGACATAGTCGTGAATTTGCACCAAGCCCTCAAGATTCAAATAGACCCTGCAATGAGACTGCACCTCCAAGACTCGAGGTAGCAAATGAAGCGTCAGACAGCACAAACCGCAGAAGTGCAGATCAGCGAACGCAAATCCGGGGCAGTGATGGAGCGGCCGTCATAGCCTTGCTATCAGATCCGAGCTGCAGTGCAGATCAGGAGCTGAGTAGCTCTTGGGAGCGTGGGGATGCACCGGTAGATCTACAAAAGGGTCAGTTGCCGCGAGTGCTCGACCTAGACAAAGCTTCGGGCCGTCAACTCGAAGTAATTCCGTTGGATCTCATCCCCGACTTTGAGGGCCAACTTTCGAGCGAAACGACGGAGATAGGAAGAAACGCCTTGTTAATGCGAACCGACTCCACGCCATGGTACGACATCCTGAACATATATCATGATGAGGTTTGGGGAGACAAGCTACCCTTGGTACAGCAAGCTCGCAAAGAGCTGAAGGAAGCCGAAGAAAGTGGTCAAGGTAATATAGATGAACTCCCAGCAGTCAGGCGCTTGGGTATGCTCATACGACATCTCGAGCGTAGCAATGGCACATGAAATGCCACAGCTACCTAAGCACTTTTTTCAAGTCTTGATGAGCAATGTAGCCATTTGAATATGAAAATGTTGCGTTCTCCATGGCTGCTAATTACGTGTATCTATATTACACGATCCATGCATTAGGAAGATCAGCCTTCTAATGCAAGACATCTCCAGCCACTGCACTACGTCAACAGCTCGTCGCTATCCGGTCCACTATAGTCCTTCATAACTTTCAAGGCTCTTTCATATGTCCACATAGTGATTGCACTGGCTGGTGCAGACTTTACCAAACCAACACCGAGACCCCTGTACAGCCCTTTCCACCCTTCACGGGCTACAATAGCCTTCCCGGTCCTCCAAACGCCCCGACTGTACACCGGAATATTCCCGCCGACATACCTAGCCCGTGTGGGCCCCTGAACCTGGAGTCGCTTCCTGATCACATCCAGAGGGAAGACACCGGTCTTGGCGAAAAGACTAGAGAGAATACCAGCTGCCGCATCCCCAGAACCAAAAGGGAGAGAAAGCGATGCCAGAGGCGGACGAAGCGTTTCGTACACGCCAAAGAACAGTCCCATGTATGGCACAACCTGACCGACTCCTGCCCCTAGACCCTGGAAGAAGCCTTTTGCACCTTCCTGCTGTGCTATGTCTCGTACACTACTCCTCAGGCTCGTGTACACCTTATCCGGGCCTTGTGCGGCGAATCGAGTGCGAAGAAGATCCAGTGGATAGGTGAGCGTAGTGGCGGCACCACCGGCCGCAGCACCAGATATGAAGGCCTCAGCACCATTGGGCAGATGCCAGGGATGGATGATCTGGGTGCTCAGGCGATAGATGGAGAATTGAATAGAGCCGTATGTGACGTAGAGGAGCTCGGCAGGAATGTTGCCTTTCCAGAATGCCTGGACGATATCGTCAGCTACACGTTCTGAGGATAAGGCTCGCTGATTCTCACTGTGAGCCCTTCATCCCGTAGTATTGTCTTGAACGTATTGAACGTATGATACTGTACTCTCCCACTCGAACTTCTATAAGAAAACGGGTCGGGAAGCGAGTGAATCTGAAGCTGCAAGCGGATCTTAAGTACGTCTAGTGGGGCAATGCAAAACCTGCGTACCCTTTAACCCGTGGCTTTTCAAAGACTCCATATCGCACTATAGCAACTTACCTAGAAAGCAGTCCTGCTAAACCACCGGCAATCAAGGTCTGTAATTTCGAGCCCTGTTCGGAGAGCGTTGTCAGCTGCAAGAGATATTGAGATGGAGGGGTGCAAAGGGTGCAAAGGCATTTACCTCATCCTTGAGATGCTCACCACCTCCCGACATCCATCCGCGCACTCACCGGGGCCTCCTATCTACTACCGAAAAATCAGGTCGATGTGAATGGAAATAGTAAGGGCAGTCAGATGCAAGAGGATGTCACCGACACACTAAAGGAAAATAAGGTAGTCCGAACGAGGGAAAGCTTTGGACCCTGAAAATATTCCAGGCGACCCTTATCGCTTAGTCAATACTGCAAGCCTTTTTATTGGCTGAAAGCTCGATCGCCGATCCCAACATCGAGGTAAACAAGCACCACTTCCACCACCCACCATCTCCCTCCTTCACACTCTCCCCATCCTTTCTCTCAAAATCAACACCACATCATCTTCTCATCCAACCAACATCTTACCATCAACCAACCTCACTAAACCATCTCTATTTTCCCAAATCAACCGATAACAACAAATCGCACCACTATCAACTCGCCATATTCATCGACATGGCCACTCCCGCCAAGAACCAGGCTCTCGGGGTACGTTGTCCCAGATCATCCATCTCTCACTCGCAATCACTGATGACAATGGGGCGCGCTAGACCAACCTCCAAAAGGCCCACGCGAAACGCGCCGCGAACAAGACCAAGCGCGAGCAGATCAAGACCAAGCGCCTGGCCGCGTTGAAGAAAGCCAGGGACAAGAAGTCAGGTGGGAAGTAGGGCGCGATAGCACGCGATCGGGGAGGGGGACTGGCAAGGACGCGTGGCATGTTGCCCTTGATGATACCTGATTCGAGAGTGGGAGGTTGAGGCGTCTGACACGCGTTGGGCGGGTTGCCGTATGCCTTAAGTATGCACAGGTTTGCATTGGTCTTCCAATGTCTTGAGGTGGATGGTGAAGGGGTGTATGTTTGATAGCGAGGCGAATCAGGGGATGGGTGAATGGCAGGACTCAATCAATCAGCTTCATGCTTCATGAGTGAATTGAGACTATTTGCGCGTCTTGTTTCCGTGAGATGCCCAAGGACCTACAATATGTCTTTCCCTCGATAGAATGGCGGGCGGCTGCCGTGGCTCCCCAGCAGCGGTTTTCTAGTCAGTCAGAATATCAACTCCTTCATTTGCTCTTTAGGAGGTCTTTGATTTGTGTTACAACAACGACGCGCTTCCGTATCCCCCCTTTCGGCATGCAAACGTGTCTATCGCCTCTCGACAGGACACTTAAGCGCTGATAGGTTGTTTCTGTCCCTCAGGAGCTGCCATGCCACCCTGACCCTTGGGTGCTGCGTGGAACTGAGAAAAGTACTCTGGGTCGTTCTCAAGTTCCTCCTTGACCTAGGAATGATTTAGCGAAAGACTGAGAGGGCAGTATGATCGGAGGCTTACGATATCCAACCCGCCGACCAATTCACCCTGTAGATAGAGCTGTGGGAACGTTGGCCAGTCGGACTATTCGAAAATCAGCAGTACGCGACAAACGTGGACGACTCCTTGCTACGCTCACCCATTCCTTCAAACCCTGCCTCACATCCTCGTCCGCAAGGATACTTCACAACATCAGCACACAATCCTTCCGCAAAGACTGTCCACTTACTTGAAAAACCCGTACCGCACCCCCTTCTCCCTCAATAAACTCACGAGCGTCCGACTGAACCCACACTGCGGCGCACTTGGCGTTCCCTTCATGAACAACATCACCGGCGCCGCCTTCACCAGCTCCCCTAACCTCCTATTCACTTCTTCCTTCTCCCCTTGTGTCGACGACATCTCCGGCGCCGTCGCCGGGTCTCCAGCCCCCGGCGCATAACCACTCAAATCCTTCGTCTCCTCCGTCTGCTGATCTTCTCCTCTGTTCTCCCTCGGTGTGGCCTCCAACGCTGCGGGCAGCCCCATCTTGCCCGTATTCCCGCCCTTGCCAGCATGCTTCTCCACGGCGGCCCGGACTTTGGAGGCATCACTCCCGCTAACGCTCTCGACAACTTTCCCGGCACGTTGCAGCACGAGAAACGGTACCGCTGTTACATCGTAGGATTCTGAGATATCGGAGAGGGCCTCGGCGTCGAGGCTAAGGAATGAGATGGCTGGGGGGGTTTGCGGTGGGTAGGATGAGGCGAGGGTTTGGAGGATGAGGCGCATTTGCTTGCAGGGGGCT
>JAABUQ010000932.1_pt1 | contig 66071 bp, 65 predicted proteins | sample 5560001 | NCBI WGS metagenome assembly JAABUQ01 (sample SAMN10711888, study PRJNA513371) | rock metagenome | isolation source: Antarctica rocks | place: Antarctica: Victoria Land, Finger Mt nord | collected 2015-12-18
GCGAGCTCATCCAGAAGAACCCGCACCAGCTCATCGAGGGCATGCTCATCGCCGCCTACGCGGCGGCGTGCAACAAGGCCTTCATCTACATCCGCGGGGAGTACGAGCGCCCGGCGGAGCTCCTCGAGGCGGCCGTGGCGCAGGCCGCCGCCGCGGGCTACATCGGCGAGCGCGTCCTCGACTCCACGCTTTCGCTCTCGCTCGTGGTCCATCGCGGCGCGGGCGCCTACATCTGCGGTGAGGAGACCGCGCTGCTCGACTCCCTCGAGGGCAAGCGCGGCAACCCGCGCCTCAAGCCGCCGTTCCCCGCCGTCCAGGGGCTCTTCCAGGGCCCGACGCTGCTCAACAACGTCGAGACGCTCTCCAACCTCCCGCACGTCATCCGCATGGGCGGCGAGGAGTACGCCAAGCTCGGAGTGGAGACCTCGACGGGCACCAAGGTGGTCTCGGTCTCCGGCTGCGTGCAGCGGCCGGGCAACTACGAGATCGAGCTGGGGATCCCGCTGCGCGAGATCATCTACGGCCTCGCGGGCGGGCCACCCGAGGGCCGCGAGGTCAAGGCGTTCTTCCCCGGTGGCTCCTCCGCGCCGCTGCTCACCGCCGACGAGCTCGACCTGCCCTACGACTTCGACTCCATGGCCAAGGCGGGCTCCATGCTCGGGTCGGGCTCGATCATCGTGCTCGACGACTCGGTGCGCCTGATCGACGTGGCGCTGAAGACCGCGAAGTTCTACCGCCACGAGTCGTGCGGCAAGTGCTCGCCGTGCCGGGAGGGCACGAACTGGACGGTGAAGATGCTCGAGCGGCTCGAGAGCGGCGAGGCGACCCCGATGGACCTCGACATCATCGCCTCGGTACAGGAGCAGATCAAGGGCAACTGCCTGTGCGTGCTCGGCGACTCGATGGCGATGCCGATCGGGTCGATGGTCGCGAAGTTCCGCGGGGAGTTCGAGGAGCACATCGAGCAGGCCCGCGAGCGACGCGAGCTCGGCCCCCAGCCCGACGTGCCGCCGATCGTGGGCGTCAGATCCGACATGGCCGGACCGGTCCTCACCCCCTAGGCGGAGTCGCGTGCCCCGTCCCGAGACTCGGGTGGTCACACTGACCATCGACGGCCGCGAGGTACGAGCGCCCGAGGGCGCCATGCTCGTCGACGGCGCCAAGCACGGCGACGTCGAGATCCCGGTCTTCTGCTACGAGCCGAAGCTCGGCCAACCCGTCGGGGCGTGCCGGATGTGCCTGGTCGAGGTGGAGGGGATCCCCAAGCTGCAGACGGCGTGCTCGACCCCCGTCAAGGACGGCATGGTCATCCACACCCAGACCGAGAGGGTGCGAGGCGCTCAGCAGGCGGTGGTCGAGTTCCTGCTCGTCAACCACCCGCTCGACTGCCCCGTGTGCGACAAGGGGGGGGAGTGCCCGCTGCAGGACATCACCTACGGGTGGGGCGCCGGGCGCTCGCGGTTCATCGAGCCCAAGCGCCACTTCGTCAAGCCGCTCGAGCTCTCCCCGCTCATCGCGATCGACCGCGAGCGCTGCATCCTCTGCTACCGCTGCGTGCGCTTCTCCCAGGAGGTCTCCGAGGACTACCAGCTCGTCCTGCTCGAGCGCGGCGCGCACTCCTTCGTGGGCACCTTCGACGGCCACCCGTACGTCGCGCCGTTCTCCGGCAACATCATCGAGCTCTGCCCGGTGGGCGCGCTGACCTCGCGGCCCTACCGCTTCCGCGCGCGGCCGTGGGACATCGAGAACTCGGGCTCGGTGTGCACCCTGTGCCCCGCGCAGTGCAACGTGGCCTTCACCGTCCGCGACGAGCGCGTTCTGCGCGTGCTCGAGCGCCACCACGACGAGGTCGACGACGGCTGGTTGTGCGACAAGGGCCGCTTCGCCTACCAGTCCGTCCACTCCGACGAGCGGATCACCGAGCCGATGGTGCGCGACGCCGGCGAGCTGCGTCCGGTCTCGTGGGAGCGGGCGCTGGAGGAGGCGGCGGCGCTCACCAAGCACGCGGGACGCGTCGGCGCGCTCGCCGGCGGGCAGAGCACCAACGAGGAGGGCTTCCTCCTCCAGCGCATGCTCCGCGACGGCCTGGAGTCGAACGACCTCGACTGCCGGGCCGGCGGGACGCTCCCGCTCGCCGAGACCCGCGCGCTCGCCGCGCCCGCGCTCCAGGCCACCGTCCCCGACCTCGAGTTCGCCCACAGCGTGCTCGTGCTCGACTGCGACCCGATCGACGACGCCCCCATCCTCGACCTGCGCATCCGCAAGGGCGTGCGCCGGCGCGGGGTGCGGCTCGCGGTGGCCACGAGCCGCCCGAGCGCTCTGGATCCGGGCGCCCAGGTCGTCGCGCGCTTCGCGCCGGGCGCGGGCGAGGCCTTCCTCGCCGCCGTGGAGACGGTCCGAGCCGAGGGCGATGACGTCGACGAGCTGTGCGCCGCCGCCGGGGCGGCGGTGGACGACGTGCGCGGCGTGGCCGAGCTCCTCGGGGAGATCGGCGAGGACGTCGTCATCGTGTGGGGCGAGCGCCTGGCCGCCGGGCCGCGCGGCGCTCACGCGGTGCGCCGGCTGCTGAGCCTCGCCGGGGGACTCGGGATGTCCGAGGCCGCCGGGGCGGGACTGCTCGAGATCCCCACCGGCGCGAACGGCCGCGGTCTGCGCGAGGCCGGCGTCCTGCCGGGCTCCGGCCCCGGCTACGCGGAGGCGCCCGCGCCCGGGCGCGGCGCGCGCCAGATCGCCGAGGCGGCCGCCGCCGGGGAGATCACCGCCCTCTACCTCCTGCACGCCGACCCGCTGCGCTCCCAACCCGACCGCGCCCTGTGGGAGCGCGCGCTCGGGCAGGCCACGGTCGTCGTGGCGCACGAGTCGGTGCTGAGCGAGACGGTCCGCAAGCACGCCACCGTCGTCTTCCCGGCGGAGTCCTACGCGGAGAAGGAGGGGACCGTCGTGCACCCCGACGGCCGCCTTCAGCGCCTGCGTCCGGCCATCGGGCGCCCGGGTGGAGTGCGCGCCGAGTGGCAGGTGCTGAGCGAGCTCTCGACGCGGATCGGGCACGATCTCGGAGTGCTCACCGGTTCCATGGCCACCGCGCAGCTCTTCGACGCCGTGCCCTTCTACCGCGGCCTCACGCTCGAGGAGATCGGTGGACGCGGCGTGCGCTGGCCCGCCCGCGAGGAGGCCGCCTCCCTCCCGGCCGGGGCGAGCGGCCCCTTCGAGCTGGAGCGCCCGCCGGGGGCGAGCGCGGCCAACGGCGCCCTGCGCCTCGGCACCTTCCGCTCCATCTGGGCCTCTCCGGAGGTCGAGGCCTCCCCCGCCCTCCAGTTCCTCGCGCCGCGCCAGCGCATCGAGCTCTGCCCCGGTGACGCCGGACGGCTCGGGGTGAGCCACGGCGACCGGGTCGAGGTGGGCGCCAACAGCACGCGCGTGCGCGGGACGGTCGCGCTCAGGGACGGCGTTCCGGCCGGGAGCGTCTTCCTCGAGGAGGGCCTCGCGGAGGAGTCCGCCTCGGCGCTCACCGACGCCCTGGTGGAGGTGCGACCCGCGTGAGCCCGCCGCTCGCCGACATCGCCCTGTTCGAGCCCTGGTACGTCCAGATCATCAAGGCGGTGATCATCTTCGCGGTCGGTCTGCAGCTCGTGCCCGTCGTGCTGCTCGCGGAGCGCAAGCTCCTCGGCCGCTTCCAGAACCGCTACGGACCGAACCGCGTGGGGCCGTTCGGGGCGCTCCAGCCCCTGGCCGACATCATCAAGCTCGCCTCCAAGGAGCAGTCGCGCCCCACCACCTCCGTCGGCTTCCTCTACGCGCTCGCTCCCGCGATCTCGATCATCACCGCGGTGGCCACGCTCGCGCTGATCCCCTTCGGTCCCGTGGTCGACATCTTCGGCACGCGGACGGGCCTGTACGGCATCGACGTGAGCATCGGCCCGCTCTACGCCTTCGCCTTCGGAGCGGTGGCTTTCTACGGCGTGATGCTGGGCGGCTGGGCCTCGGGCTCGAAGTACTCCTTCCTCGGCGCCATGCGCGGCGCGGCCCAGCTCATCTCCTACGAGGCGGCGCTCGGGCTCTCGCTCGTGGGCGTGGTGTTCACCGCCGGCTCGCTCTCGCTCACCCACATCGTCGAGGCCCAGGCGGGCATGTGGTACATCGTGCCGCAGTTCTTCGGCTTCGTGGTCTTCCTGGTGTCGGGCTTCGCGGAGACCAACCGCGCCCCGTTCGACCTCGTGGAGGCCGACGCCGAGCTCGTGGGCGGCTACAACACCGAGTACGGCGGCGCACGCTTCGCCTCCTACTTCTTCGCGGAGTACCTGAACGTGATCGTCATCTCCGGGATCGCGGTCACCGTGTTCCTCGGGGGCTGGCTGCTGCCCTTCGGGATCCATCCGCCGGCGTGGGTCGCTCCCTTCGTGGTCCTCGCGAAGATGGGCATCTTCGTCCTCTTCTTCATCTGGGTTCGGGCCACGCTGCCCCGGCTGCGCTACGACCAGCTCATGAGCCTCGGCTGGAAGGTGCTGCTGCCCCTGGCCACCCTCAACGCGCTCGTGACGGCGATCGTCGTCGTGCTCACCCACTGACCATGAGGCGCCCCCTCCCCCGCGACCACGCCGAGTGTCGAGTTACCCACCGCATGTGGCGTCAATTCGCCACTCGGCCGGACGGCACCCCGGCCGTGAGGTCCGCCTTCCCGGATCTCGACCCGCGCGCACGCTCATGAGCATCTGGAGCCCCGAGGAGGACGTCATCGCCGTGCAGCGGGGCCCCGAGCCGGGCGGCGCCGGCGGGGCCTACCGTGCCTTCGGCGAGACGATGCGCGGCCTGAAGACGACCTTCGCGCGCGTCAAGGAGGGCCCGCGCGTCGTCCAGTACCCGGAGGAGAAGGTGGCGGTCTACCCGCGCTTCCGCGGGCGCCACAAGCTCCACCGCTTCGAGGACACGGGGCTCGAGAAGTGCGTGGGCTGCTCGCTGTGCGCGGCGGCATGCCCCGCCGACTGCATCCGCGTGGTCGCGGCCGAGAACACGCCCGAGCACCGGATCTCCGCCGGCGAGCGCTACGCCGCGGTGTACGAGATCAACCTCTCCCGCTGCATCTTCTGCGGCTACTGCGAGGTCGCCTGCCCCTTCGACGCGATCACCATGGGCCACGACTACGAGATGTCGGACTACGACCGCAACGACCTGATCTTCACCAAGGAGATGCTGCTCGCCGAGCCCCTCGATCGCGCTCCGCTGCGCTCCGAGGGCGAGTAGGCGTGGCCGCGGTCCTCTTCTTCATCGCGGCGCTCGGCGCCCTCGCCGGCGCCATCGGGGTGATCACCCTGCGCAGCCCGTTCTACAACGTGCTGGCGCTCGTCGGGCACCTGATCTCGCTCGCCGCCCTCTTCCTCCTGCTGCGCGCGGAGTTCGTCGCCGCCGCGCAGGTCGTCGTCTACGCCGGGGCGGTGATGGTCCTCTACGTGTTCGTGGTCGCCTACGTCGGCACCCAGGACGAGCCCCTGCACGCCGCGTCGGGATCGGGCCTGCGCCTCGTCGCCGCGGTGTGCTGCGGCGCGCTGCTCGTCGAGCTCTGCATCGCGGTGCTCGGCTCGGGCCTCAAGGCGGTAGGCGGTCGCGGAGCGCCCTACGTATCCGGCTTCGGCTCGCCGGCCCAGATCGGCCAGCTATTCCTGACCAAGTTCCTCTTCCCGTTCGAGATCGCCTCGATCCTGCTGCTCGTCGCCGCGATCGGCGCGGTGATCCTCGCCCGTCGCCGCCGCGGGCTCGACTCGGAGGAGGCGGCCGCCCGGGTGGGCAGCAGCATCGAGGTGCGCCGCCCCGCCTACAGCGGCACGATGCTCGAGGCCGTGGGCGGAGCGATGGAGGACTCGCGGCCCGCCAGCGGCGCCACGATGGACGAGCCGAAGCCCACGGGCGCCGGCGCCGGGCGCTCCTCGGGGCCCCACCGGGGCGGCTGGTAGATGCCGATCGGCTGGTACCTCGTCGTCTCCGCCTTCTTGTTCTGCATCGGGGCGGCGGGCGTGCTCACGCGGCGCAACCCGCTCGTGATCCTGCTCTGCCTCGAGCTCATGCTGAACGCCGCGAACCTCGCCCTCGTGGCCTTCTCGCGGCAGAACGGCAACGGCGACGGGCAGATCTTCGCGCTCATCGTCATGGTCGTCGCCGCCTGCGAGGTGACGGTCGGCCTTGGCGTCATCGTGGCCATGTACCGCCGCCGGCTGCCGGTCGACGTCGACGAGCTGCGGGAGCTGCGGGGATGAGCACCACGACGCTCGCGTGGCTGATCCTCCTCTTCCCACTACTCGGGTGCGTGACGATCGGGCTCGGCTACCGGGTGCTGCCCGGACGCCTTCCCGGGGTGATCGGGACGCTGGCGATCGCGCTGGCCTTCGCCGCCGCGGTGGCCGCCCTCTTCTCCCTCGAGCGCCATCCGGAGGGCGGCCGCCAGCTCACCTCCTCGCTGTGGGACTACGCCAAGACGGTCGGGGTCGACGCCCGCCTCTCCATCCTCGTCGACCCCCTGAGCATCTTCATGGTGCTCGTGGTCAGCGGGGTCTCGACGCTCATCCACCTCTACTCCGTGGCCTACATGGGCTCCGATCGCGGCTACGCGCGCTTCTTCTCCTACCTCAACTTCTTCGTCTTCTCGATGCTGCTGCTCGTGCTGGCGGGGAACTTCCTGCTGCTCATCGTGGGCTGGGCCTTCGTGGGGGCGGCGTCCTACCTGCTCATCTCCTTCTGGTACCGACGCACGACGGCCACCCGCGCCGGGATCAAGGCCTTCGTCATCAACGTGGTGGGCGACATCGGACTCGTGCTCGGCACCTACTTCATCTTCCGCCACTCGCACACGCTGGACTTCCTGGGCACCTTCAAGGCGGCGCAGGGCGGCGCGTTCGGAGGCCACACGGGAGCGCTGACCGCGGGCTGCGTGCTGTTCCTCGTCGGCGCCTTCGCGAAGTCGGCCCAGGTGCCGCTGCACACCTGGCTGCCCGACGCCATGGAGGGCCCCACCCCGGTCTCGGCGCTCATCCACGCGGCGACCATGGTCACCGCCGGCGTCTACCTCATCGCCCGCATGCACCCGCTCTTCGAGCGTGCGCCCGGCGCCGCGGCGACCGGCGCGATCGTGGGCTGCGTGACCCTCGTGATGGCGGCGACGATCGCCCTCGTGGTGTCAGACCTCAAGCGCGTGATCGCCTACTCGACGATGTCTCAGATCGGCTACATGATCATGGCCGTCTCGAGCGGCGCCTACGCGGCCGGGCTCTTCCACCTCATGACCCACGCCTTCTTCAAGGCGCTGCTGTTCATGGCCGCCGGCTCGATCATCGGCGCGATGGCGGGCAACCAGTCGCTCGACCGCATGTCGGGCTTTCGCAAGGCCATGCCCTTCACCTTCGGGTGCTTCGTCGTCGGCGGCCTCGCGCTCTCCGGCGTGCCGCCGTTCTCGGGCTTCTTCTCCAAGGACGAGATCCTGCTCTTCGTCGGCAACCGCGGCGGCTGGCACTGGATCCTCTACGTCTTCGGCTACCTCGCCGCCCTGCTCACCGCCGTCTACACGTTCCGGATGATCTTCCGCGCCTTCTTCGGAGCGCCGGCCCCCGAGGCGGTCGAGCTCCAGCGAGGTGAGCTGCACCACGCCGAGACGCCCACCAACCCGCTCACCAGCGAGGAGGAGGACTCCGACGTCGGCTTCCCGGGTCCCGAGCACCACATCGCCGAGCGCTCGGGCGCAATGAAGGTGGCGATGGGGCTGCTCGCCGTCCTGGCCACGGTGGGCGGCGCGCTGCAGATCCCCAAGGTCGACGAGAGCATCACGAGGTTCCTCGACCCGACCTTCGCCGACTCGCGCTTCGCGAGCGCCCGGCCGTCTGACACGCTCCTCTTCCAGGGTCTCGCCCTCGGGGCCGTGCTCGGGCTGCTCGGCATCGTGATCGCCTACCTGGTGTGGGTGGAGCGCGGCAACGCCGGCGCGCTCCGCACGCGGCTGCCGCACGTGCACGGCTTCCTCGTGCGCAAGTGGTACTGGGACGAGATCATCGACTTCGCCTTCGTGCGTCCGGGCGCGTGGTTCGGGCGCTTCGCCCAGCAGAGCTTCGAGCGCGTGTTCATCAACGGGGTGCTGAACGGGGGGACCCTCGGCGTCGTGCGGGCGGGCTCCTCCGCCGTGCGCGCCGCGCAGACCGGATTCGTGCGCTACTACGCCGCCTTCGTCCTGCTGGGCCTGGCCGGGACGGGGCTCTACTTCCTCATCGCGAGCTCGTGACGCTCTCCGTCCTCATCTGGCTCCCGGTCGCCGTGGCGCTCCTCGCCGCGCTCGCGCCGCGCGCGCTCGGCCCGCGGATCGCGCTGCTCGGCGCGCTGGCGACGCTCGGCACCGCCATCGGGTTCGCGCTCGCGTTCCACACCGGCGCGGGGCAGCAGTTCGTCACCGACCAGGGGTGGATCTCCGAGCTCGGCATCCGCTACAAGCTCGCGCTCGACGGGCTCAACCTGTTCCTCATCCTGCTCTGCGGCGTGGTGTTCGCCGCCGCCTTCGCGGTCGCGAACCTGCGGGAGTGGGAGCGGCCAAAGCTCTTCTACTTCCACCTCGCGCTGGCCGAGTCGGCGGTGCTCGGCGCCTTCCTCGCCCAGGATCTCGCGCTCTTCGTCGGCTTCTTCGACCTCATGCTCATACCCTTCTACTTCCTCACGGGGAGCTGGGGCGGCCCCGACCGGGTGCGGGCGACGACGAAGCTCGTGATCTACACCCTCGTCGGCTCGCTGTTCATGCTCGCCGCGGCGATCGCCACCGCCGTGATCGCCACGCCGCCGGGAGGCCATCTCTCCTTCGTCCTCTCCGACCTCGCGGCGCGGACGATCCCCAACGGATCGCAGGACTGGATCTTCCTGTGCTTCGCCGCGGCGTTCCTCGTCAAGATGCCGGCCTTCCCCTTCCACGGATGGCTGCCCGACGGCTACCGCGCCATGCCCACGCCGGCCCTGGCCGCCTTCTCCGGGGTGCTCTCCAAGGTCGCCGCCTACGGCTTCCTGCGCATCGTGCTGCCGCTCTTCCCGCACGCCTCCGCGCACTTCCAGACCCTGCTCCTGCTCATCGCCCTAGCCTCGATCCTCTACGGGTCCGCGAGCGCGTTCACCACCACCCATGCGCGCCTGGTGGTCGCCTACTCCTCGATGGCCCAGCTCGGGTTCATCACGCTCGGGGTGTTCGCGCTGCGGCCCGAGGGCGCCCAGGGCGCGTTGCTGCAGATGGTCAACCACGGCCTCGTCACCGCCGCGCTCTTCTTCATCATCGCGCTGCTCGCCGCGCGCGCCGGCGGCTCGGAGGACCTGCGTGACATGGGCGGCCTGGCTCTCCGCGCTCCGGTGCTGGCGTCGATCTTCCTCATCGTCTCCCTCGCCACGCTGGCCATGCCCGGCTCCACGAACTTCACCGGGGAGTTCCTCATCCTGCTCGGGGTCTTCAGGGCGAAGGCCGCGATCGCCGTCGTCGCCTTCACGGGCGTCGCGCTCGCGAGCGTCTACATGCTGCGGGCGTTCATCAGGATGATGCACAACCGGGTGGGCCCGAAGGCCGAGTCGCGCGACGTGGGCTTCCTCCACGGCGCGGTGCTCGTTCCCCTGGTGCTGCTGATCCTCGGGCTCTCGGCCTACCCGCAGGTCGCGCTCGAGCGCTCGGAGCCCGCGGCCAAGGCGAGCATCGCGCGGGCGCAGGCGGCGCAGTCGCCCGCGGCGAGCGCAGGGCGAGCGGGGCTCACCGCGGGCCGGGGGGAGCACGCGCCGTGAGCGCCGTCCTCGCCGCCGCCCACGTCAAGGGCCCGTATATCGACTTCGCGGGGCTCTCGCCGATCCTCGCGCTGACCGTCGGAGTGCTCGTCGTGCTGCTCGGCGGCCTGCTGCGCAGCTCGTTCGCGCGCACGCGCGCGGTCCCGGCGCTGACGATTTTCACCCTCGGCGCGACGATCGGGCTGAGCATCTGGCGCTGGAGCCACCCGGCCTCGATCATCTCGGGCGCCCTCGCGGTCGACGACCTCGCGCTCGTGCTCAACCTCCTCTTCTGCACGGCCGGCATCGCCACCGTGCTGCTCGCGCTGCGGGGCCGGGCTCCCGGCGAGGCGGGCCACGGGGAGTTCCACGCGCTGCTCCTGGCCTCCGCGCTCGGGATGGCGGTGCTCGTCTCCGCCCAGAACCTCATCACGCTGTTCCTCGGCCTCGAGATCCTCTCCATCCCCCTCTACATCCTGTGCGCCTCCGAGATGCGCCGCGCCTCCTCGCTCGAGTCGGGGCTCAAGTACCTCGTGGTCGGCTCCGTGGGCTCGGCCACGCTGCTCTACGGGCTCGCGCTGATCTACGGGGCCACGGGCTCGACCGACTTCGCGGGGATCGCCCACGCGCTCGGCGCCCGCTCCCTGGCCGGCAACGCGATGGTCCTGACCGGGATCGCGCTCGCCGTCGGCGGCCTGGCCTTCAAGTCCTCCGTCGCCCCCTTCCACCAGTGGACCCCCGACGTCTACGAGGGCGCCCCCACGCCGATCACCGCGTTCATGGCGGTGGCCACCAAGGCCGCCGCCTTCGGGGTGTTTTTGCGGCTCTTCGACTTCGCGCTCGGGCCGGCGCACGTGGACTGGGCCCCCGCCCTCGCCGCGCTGGCCACGATCACGATCGTGGTGGGCAACGTCGGAGCGCTCGGTCAGTCCTCGCTCAAGCGGATGCTCGCCTACTCCTCGGTGGCGCAGGCCGGCTACATGCTCGCGGGCGTGGTGGTGGGCACCCGGCTAGGCATCAAGGCGACGGTGTTCTACCTGGCGGTCTACCTGGCCATGAACCTGGCCGCCTTCGCGGTGGTGATCGCCCGCGAGCGCGAGACCGCCCTGGGCGACGACATCTCCTCGATCGCCGGGCTCGGCGCCTCCCGGCCGTGGCTGGCGTGGCCGATGACGGTGTCCATGCTCGGACTGGCGGGGATCCCGGCCACCGCGGGCTTCGTGGGGAAGATCTACCTCATCGACGCGCTCGTGGGCGGCGGCTACACGTGGCTCGGGGTGGTGATCGTCGTCGGGTCGATGATCTCGCTCGGCTACTACCTGCGGGTGATCGCCGCGATGTGGATGCGCGAGGCGCCCGAGCCCTCGACGGCGCTCGCCTCCGGGCCCGCGGGCGAGGTGCGCGCCCGGCCCGCCATCGCGGGCGCCTCGCCCGAGGCCGACCACCCCGGCGTGCAGCTCGAGGTCCTCTTCGTCGCGGTCGCCTTCGGCGCGGCGACGATCGCGCTCGGGATCGTGCCCGAGCCGCTCTTCCGCCTGGTGGGAGACGCCGGGCGGGCGCTCGGCGGGCTGCCGTAGGCGGAGCTTTTCCGCCTCAGAGGCTGACGCGCTCGGCGAGCCACGTCACCGGCTGGCCGGTGATGGCCGCGATGCGATCGAAGTCCTCGTCGTAGTGGAGTACGTCGAGCCCAGCCGCCTCGCCCACGGCGGCAATGAGGAGCTCGGGGTGCTTCACGCTGCGCTGATGGCCGCCGCCGATATGCGCCAGCGCGCGATACACCTCGACGGCGCGAAGCCAGACGACCGGTCCCACCGGGCATTGCGGCAGAGCATCAAGCTCGTCAGCGCGGCGGTCGAACTCGGCTCCCGTACGAGCATGGCTGAGAAGCTCGAGCTTCACTGGCGCGCAGATCGCGATATCGCCGCTGGCCACGCGCTCTCTGAACGGGGCCCGCGCCGTGAGGTCACGCTGCGCCCACACCCAGGCGCTGGTGTCGGCCAGGGAGCGCACTCACGGTCCGTCGAACCTGCGGCCGCGGCGCAGCTCTGCGAGCCCCGTAGGCGTCAGCCCCCCGAGGTCCCACTCCGCGAGCGAGCGCAGCTTCTCGCGCCGCACGACCTCTTCGAGGGCGCGGTGCACCGTTTCGGTGGTAGTCGAGGTGCCGAGCACCGTGCGCGCCTTTGCGGTCAACCCGGCATCGAGGTTAATGGTCGTTCGCTTGCCGATATGGACAGAGTAGCGAGAATCGCACATATGTCAGCCGTCATGCCAGGCATCCTGAACTATTTCGATGATGCATCCGCCCGGGTGCTATCAAGGCGTCTTCGAGGGCGCTCGATCATCCATGCCGGCGCGTCCACCGACGGGTCGCCGGCCCGCCCGCTTCACGCGGAGAACGCCTCGATCTCCGCGCTGTGGCCCGTCGCCCTGCCGAGCCGCGCATCCGCCGTGACGAGTGGCAGTCCGAGCGCCTCGCTCAGGGCCACGAAGGCGGCGTCGTAGGCCGTCAGGTTCTCGCGCAGCTCCCACATTCGATCGACCAGCGCGACATGGGGATAGCGGATGATCGTGAGGTCCTCGAGGTCCTGCCTCGCGGCGAGGGCTCGCTCCAGGCTCAGCTCACGCCGCCAGACGAGCCTACGCAGAACATGCACGGCCTCGACGTCGATCAGATGAGGCGCGTGGAGGTCTCCATCTGCGCTCAGCCTGTAGCTCAGCGCGGCGTCGGGCGGAGAACCCGCCAGCACCGCCAGAATGGCCGAGGTGTCGACGACCAGCACGCCGGACGGGTGCTAGTCGCGGTCACGGCCGGCACGAACCGCGTCCACGACGTGGGCGGGGTCAGCTCCGCCGCCGCGCTGTTCAGCTCGGGCAAGGACGTCGGCGACGGGCGGGCGGGCGGCGAGCCTGACGATCTCCCCGAGGGCGTATTCCGACAGCGAGACCCCCGCCAGCGCGGCCCGGCTACGAAGCGTCCTATGGACGTCCTCGGGCACCCCTCGAATCTGGATGGTCTTCGCCATGCGATCCCGCATGGTACACCCAGACTGGGTGCTCGTCGTGCAATCACCATGCGGTTGCGCTCTGCAGGCGCCGGGTAGAGCCGAGTCATGAGCGAGCGCGAAGACGAGACCCAGGAGCAGTTCGACCAGCCGCAGACCCAGGAGCCGAGCGAGGGCGGCCTCCCCGAGGAGGGCCCGACCGGCTCTGACTCCGGCTCCGGCGGATCGGGTGACGGTGCCTCCGACCCGGGCGGGAACGAGCCGCTCACGCAGGAGTCCGACGAGGAGGAGGAGCCGGGGAGCACGCCCGGCGCCGCGGGAGAGGGCACGCAGTCCACGGGCAATCCGCTGAACGCGGGCTAGCCCCGCCGGCCCGGGCGCTAGCATCGCGCGCCCTCATGGAGTACCCCATCGAGAGCTTCACCGCGGCCGAGCGCACTCGCCTCACGCCGCACTTCACGAACCTCGACGGACCCGTCTTCGCGCTCGTCAACTTGCCCGAAACGGTCAAGGGCGCGCTGTTCGCGCGCTACTCCCGCTACCCGGGGACGCTGCGGCGGCTCTTCCTCGACGAGTTCGCGGACTCGTTGCCTTCAAGGGGAGGCGCGTGGGAGCAGGAGGAGGGCGGTCGCGCGGCCGAGCTCTACGAGCGGATCTTCCTCGGCTACGGCGATGACTCGGTGGCCCAGCTCGGCGGCGCGCACGTCGCGTGCGAGTGGGTCTCCAACGTGCTCACCAAGGTCCTCCAGCGCCCGCGCCTCGGCGCCTACCTCGAGCAGTCCACGCGCTACATCGCCTACGACGCGCCCATGCCCGGGGGCGCCGGGTACCGCTACTACCGCGACGCCGAGCTCGGTCCGGAGTACGTCGCGGCGATGGACGCGCTCTTCGCGGTCTACTCGGCGGCGCTGCCACGCGTCCGCGTGTGGGTGGAGCAGACCTACCCCGCCGCCAACGGCGACTCGCCCGCGGCCCACCGCCGCGCCTGCGCGGCCAAGGCGCTCGATCTCGTGCGCGGCCTGCTGCCCGCCGCCTCCCTGTCGCACATGGGGATCTTCGCCACCGGCCAGACCTACGAGCAGCTCATCCTCCACCTGCTCGCCCACCCGCTGCCCGAGGCCCGGCGGTGCGGGCGGATGGTGCTCGAGGCGGTGCAGGCGGTGATGCCGAGCTTCGTCTCGCGCGTGGAGCGCCCGGAGCGAGGCGGGGAGTGGGTCGGCTACCTCGAGCGCCGCGAGCAGACGGGAAGGCGATGGGCGTCACGGCTCGGCCTCGACGAGGCCGAGGGCGCCGGCGCGGCCGGCGGTCCCTCGGTGCGCCTGCTTCGCGTCGAGGGTGACGAGGACCTCCTCCTCGCCGCGCTGCTCTTCGAGGCCACGAGCTCCTCGGAGGAGGTCACGCGCGAGGCCGTCGAGGGCCTGGACGCCGACGCCCGCACGCGCCTGCTCGCCGAGCTCGTCGGCGAGCGCGCCAACCGCCGCCACCGCCCCGGCCGCGGCTTCGAGGCGCTGCGCTACCGCTTCGAGATCGTCTCCGACTACGGCGCCTTCCGCGACCTCCAGCGCCACCGGATGCTCACCGTCCAGTGGCAGACGCTGACCCCCGACCTCGGCGCGGGCGTACCGGAGGAGGTCGACCGGGCGGGGTGTGGCGATGACTACCGGCGCGCGCTCGAGCTCTCCGCCGGCGAGCACGCGCGGCTCGCCGCCGCGGGCCTCGAGCGCGCCGCCCCCTACGCCCTGTGCCTCGGCTACCGCATCCGCTACGTCCTCGACCTCAACGCCCGCGAGGCCATGCAGCTCGTCGAGCTGCGCTCCGGGCGAGAGGGGCACCCGAGCTACCGAGCGGTGGCGCACGAGATGCACGCCCAGATCGCCGCGGTGCACCCCGCCGTGGCGGCCGCGATGACCCACGTCGACCGCGACGCCGAGCCCCGGCTCGAGCGGATCCTCAGCGAGATGCGCACGCAGGCCCGGGCGCGGGCCTAGATCGGCAACCGGCGAAAGATGGCGCGAGGCATCAGCCGCAGCGCCATCATCACCCATCGCAGCGGCGTGGGCGCCCAGACGGTGTGGGCGCGGCGGCGAAGCCCTTTGACGACCTCCGCGGCCACGTTCTCAGCCGTGCTCGCGAGCGGTGGGGCCTCCAGTCCCGCCGTCATCTTCGTGTGCACGAAGCCCGGCCTCACGACGAGGACGTCGACGCCGGTCCCGGCCAGCGAGTCGCCGAGACCCTGCGCGAACCCGTCGAGCCCGGCTTTGGAAGCGCCGTAGACGAAGTTCGACTTGCGCACTCGCTCGCCCGCGATCGAGGAGAGCACGACGAGGGTCCCATGTCCCTGGCGCTGGAGTTGCTGCGAGGCCGCGATCAGGAGCGACGCCGGTCCTACGAGGTTCGCGTTCAACACCTCGACGGCCGCTTGCGGGTCTTGGCGGCCACGTTCTTCGTCGCCCAGGATCCCCAGGGCCATGATCACCACGTCCACGTCCTCGTCTCCCGCGAAGGCCTCGCGCATCACGGCGGTGTGCTCCTCCGCGCGCGTGGCTTCGAGCGCCACCACGTCTGCACGGCTCGCACCGCGGGCGCGGAGATCCTGAGCCGCCGCCTCCATCCGCGCGGCGTCGCGGCCGGCCAAGATCACCGTGCGCGCGTTCTCGCCGATGAGCGCGCGGGCGATGGCCAGACCGATCTCTGACGTGCCGCCCAACAGCAGGACGCTCTGCACCGATCCGACCGCGTTGCGCATGTCGCTCACCCTACGCGGCGAGCAGGGGAAGCCGACGCGCGAGGTCCGAGCGCATCGTCCCATGGGGATCCAGCCGGCGCTGGATCTCTCGCCACTCGCTGAGCCGTGGGTACATCGCCTCCACCAGGTCGGCCCGCAAGCGCGAGTCCTTGGCGAGGTAGACGCGACCGCCGACCGACACCACCAGCTCGTCCAGCCCGTCCAGCAGCAGCCGCAGGCCGGGCACGCCGGCGGGGATGTCGAGCGTCAGGGTCCAGCCCGGCATCGGGAAGGACAGCAGGCCCTGCTGCTCGCCGAAGCGCTTCAGCACGGCGAGGAAGGAAGCAGTCCCCGCTGAGCTCAATCGTTCGAGCATCGTGCGGAGCGCGTCCTCTGCGCCGAACGGCACTACGGCCTGGTACTGAAGGAAGCCACGAGGGCCGTATAGCTTGTTCCAAGAGCGAACGCCGTCGAGAGGGTGGAAGAACGCCGCGAGCGGCTTGATTGCCCCGCGCTCGTCGCGCGGCGCGTGGCGATACCACAACTCGTTGAAGGCCTTGCCCGAGACCCGGTTGAGCACTCCCGGCGGCGTCCACGGCGTCGTCAGGCGTGTCCGTGGCGAGTACGAGAGGGGGTCGGCGCGATCCTCCTCGCGCAGTTCGTCGCGGGTCGCGTGATCGCCGCGGGTCAGGACGCCTCGCCCGAGGCTCGCGCCGCGCGCGAGGCAGTCGACCCAAGCCACCGAGTAGCGGTACTCGTCGTCGCGGCGTTCCATGCGCTCGAGGAGGTCGTCTAGTCCGCGCGTCCGCTCGGTATCGACGCGGATCCGGCTCGTCTCGACCGGGATGAGCTTGACCGTCGCGCGGGTGATGACCCCCGTGAGCCCCATCCCACCCGCGGTTGCGGCGAAGACGTCGGGCGCGTGCTCGCGGTCGACCTCGAGGCGCTCGCTTGCGGGCGTCTGCAGCGTGAAGGCGTCGACGTGCATCCCGAAGGAGCCGTCGCGATGGTGGTTCTTGCCATGGATGTCGCTCGCTATCGCCCCGCCCACCGTCACCTCGCGAGTGCCGGGGCTCACCGGTACGAACCAGCCGAGGGGAACCAGGAGGCGCATCAACTTGTCGAGGCTCGCTCCGGCGCCGACGGTAATCGTGCCCCGCTCGAGATCGATTCTCTCGACGCGATCGAGAGCCGTCATGTCGAGCACGTGACCGCCCGCGTTCTGGGCGCAGTCCCCGTAGCTGCGGCCGAGACCACGCGCGACCACGCCGCGCCCGTCCACGTCAGCCAGCGCAGTGGCGACCTCGTCGGCGTCGGTGGGACGCAGGACGCGCGCACGGGTCGGCGCGGTCCGCCCCCACCCCATCAGGAGGCGGGGCTCGACCACGGGATCAGAGGTAGACGCCGAGGACAAGGAGAAGCACGAAGGTCAGCCCCAGGAGCTGCAGCTGCCGGTCACCGAGGACGATCTCCTCTGGCTCCTCGCCATGACCCTGGTCGATCAGCAGGCCGTAGCGCATTATCGCGAGCACGACCGGAATCACCGACAGAGTGGTCCAAGCGGAGGCTGGACGGCCGGCGTGCCCCTCGAACGCCCACAGGCAGAAGGCGAGGATCGTCACCCCGCCGGCGATGGTGATGATCTGCGTGAGGTAGCCCTTGGTGTAGACGCCCAGCGTGGAGCGCGTGCGGGCGGCCTCGGGGCCCAGGGCGACGAGCTCCGCGTAACGCTTGCCCGCCACCATGTAGAGCGGCCCGAAGGCGGTCACGATGGCGAACCAGCGCGAGATGGGGAGATCGCTCGCCAGGCCGCCGGCGACCGCCCGGATGAAGAACCCCGAGGCCACGATCGCGATGTCGAACACGGGCACGTGCTTGAGGCGAAAGGTGTAGGCGCCCGTGAGGGCGACGTAGCCCGCGACGATCGCCCCGAGCTTCCAGTTCACGGCGAGGGCGAGGGCGGTGCCGGCTACGAGGCACGCCATCCCCACGAGCAGCGCGAGGCGGATCGGCACGAGGCCCGCGGCCACCGGACGGTGACGCTTGACAGGGTGGTTGCGGTCGGCCTCGACGTCGCTGGCGTCGTTGAGGAAGTACGTACCGCTGGACACGAGGCAGAAGGCGACGAAGGCAGCCGCGGTCCGCAAGAGGACGTTGCCGTGGCCGATGACGCCCGCCGCGGCGGGCGCCGCGGCGACCAGAACGTTCTTGGTCCATTGTCGGGGGCGGGCCGTGCGCCACAGTGCGGGCGCGAGGGAGGCGCGCGTCGCCTGCGGCGCGGTGTCAGCATGTGACGAGGGTCGACTCCTGACGGGCTCGGCGCGCCTTGTCTGCATCTCCGGCCGGGGACTCATCACGGAAGTCGCGACAGCGTCACGTGGCCGGGGATCGGGACCCGGAAAACCGTCGAGTGCGAGGTAACCGGCCACGAGTCAGGTCCCACCGCTGGGCCGGGACCGTAGCGCAGGAGATACTTGGGGTGCAGGGGCTTTGCGTTGCGATCCAGCCAGAGGTAGTTCGCCTTGAACAGCAGCCTCGTCACCAACCCGGAGTTGTGGAGGCGGTCGTCGATCAGAGGGATCACCTGGCGGCGGTCGGAGAACTCCTCGACCAGGTCGCAATCGCAGAAGTAGGCGAGGGTCCCGATCTCCCCGTTGTTCTGCACCGTGGCGTTACCGACCCGCCTGCGCAGCGCCACGCCTACCCGCGCATAGTCGCTTGCGGACGCAAAGTTCGTGGTTATCGCCGGTGTGCGCCATGGGACACCCTGCTTGAGGTCGCGGGCGAGGCTCGCCAGTACGAAGAGCCCGACCATGGCGAGCGCCGCAGTCGGGACCGCAATGCGGAGCGAAGGGAGCTCGCGCGCTTGCTCGAGCCAGACGCCGACGGCGATGACGAGGAACATCGACAGCGACACCACCGGCGGCACGTAGTACCAGTGGTAGGCCGGGACGTCGAGTACCGCGAATGCCAGGGCATACGCAATGCCTCCCGCGCCAAGCGCCGCCGCCGGCCCTATCGCGGGGAGGCGGTGAGGCGGTTCCCAGCGCACGGACGTTCGCGCCACCAGCCAGACGATCAGCGCGGCGAGTCCGGCCATAGCCGGCAGGAACGAAACGGCGATCAGGTTCTCGTGCCGGGTGAAGTAGAAGGCGGGACCATCGATGAAGCTGAACTCGCCGTGCTGCGAGATCTTGATCACCAGCGTGTCCGGCACAGCCGACCCGAAGGAGATCCAACTGAACAAGAACCAGGGTGCGGCGACCACGACGCTGACGCCGAGGATGCGCCTCCAGCAGGCGCGCACCGAGGGCGTGGCCGCCGCCATCACCAGCACGAACACGACGAGATCCAGGCGACACAGCAATGTGAGACCCGCGATCACGCCGAACCAGACCGGCCGCTCCTCCAGGGCCATCGCCAGCAACACGATCAGGAGCGTCGGGATGAGCAGCACTTCGAGACCGACCGAGGAGAGCAGGATCGGGTTGACCAGCACGATGGCAACACCCAGCGCGGCGACCCACAGGGGCAGCCGCCACGCGCGAACGACCCTGACCCAGCCCCACGCCATGATCATCGCGAGCGCGACCGACATGGCGCCGAGCGCGAGCACGGGATGCACCCCCCCGCCGATCCTAGTGACCGCGGTCAGAGCCCCGAGCACCCCGACGCTCAACGGAGAGGTCGCCGTGTTGCTGAACTCCTGTGGAACCACGCCCCAGTGCAGATGAAGCGCCAGGTTCTTGGCGTAGGCGAGCGTTATGTAGGAGTCGTCGATCAGGCTGCGCCGGACCAATAGGAAGAGCAGAAACATCGCCAGCCCGCTCACCGCGATCAACAGCATCGCCCCAACCTCTCTACCCGGCGCGGTAGGAGGCTGGCCCTGGCGATCCGACGTAGGCGAGTCGCCGGATCCTTTGGGTTCCCTACGACACGGGGCAGTCACCGGAGGAGTGTAAAGAACGGCCCGTGGCGCGAAGGAGGGCCGTCAGCCATCCGGTAGCGTGCGTTCCCATGTCATGCCTCAGCGGCGCGCGACCGGCCGTTGGAAGGCTCGACGCAAGGTCCGGGCGCGGCGGTCCCTCGGTGGGCCTGCTTCGCGTCGAGGGTGACGAGGACCTCCTCGCCGCCCTGCTCTTCGAGGCCACGAGCTCCTCGGAGGAGGCCACGCGCGAGGCCGTCGAGGGCCTGGACGCCGACGCCCGCACGCGCCTGCTCGCCGAGCTCGTCGGCGAGCGCGCCAACCGCCGCCACCGCCCCGGCCGCGGCTTCGAGGCGCTGCGCTACCGCTTCGAGATCGTCTCGGACTACGGCGCCTTCCGCGACCTCCAGCGCCACCGGATGCTCACCGTCCAGTGGCAGACGCTGACCCCCGACCTCGGCGCGGGCGTGCCGGAGGAGCTCGACCGCGCCGGGTGTGGCGAGGAGTACCGCCGCGCGCTCGAGCTCTCGGCCGGCGAGCACGAGATGCACGCCGAGATCGCCGCTGTGCACCCCCCGTGGCGGCCGCGATGAGCCACGTAGACCGCGACACCGAGCCGCGGCTCGAGCGGATACTGTCGGAGATGCGCAGCGACCGACGTATCCGCAGCGCTTGACCGCCTCCGGGCGATGGGCAGCGTCGGCCGCACGCCGGCTGACGCCGTGGGAGTGGGGGGTGCTCGCGCTGCTCGCTGCGTGGGCGCTCGCGCCGATCCTCTACCTCCTCCTCCACGCGGCGTCGGTGGACGGCGTCTTCACCGGCTCGACCGGCGCCCTCGCCGGCGCCGACCAGTTCCTCTACCTCGACTGGCTGCGGCAGTCGGGCGAGCACGGCCTCATCGCGAACCGCTTCGACCTGGCCCCGAGCCGGCCAGTCTTCCTGCACCCGATGGCGCTGGTCTCCGGGCTGCTCTGGCGGGCGGGAATCAGCGTGCAGCTCGCGCTCCTCGCCTGGATGCCGGTGGCGGTGCTCGCGCTCGGGGCGGGCTTCTCGGCCTACTGCCGGCGACTGCTGCCCGCGCGCGGAGCCGCCCGACCGGTCGCGGTACTCATCGCGCTCCTCTTCTTCTCACCGGCGCTCCTCGCGCTGGACTCCCTTGGTGCGCTTCCCCCCTTCCCGCGCTTCGAGCTGCTACTCGTCTCGGGCGACGCGATGCCCGCCTGGCAGCTCTGGGGCTACTTGCACGCCGCTCTCGTGCTGGGGCTCATGGCCGGGTGCCTCGTGTGGCTGGCCGACGGACTGCGAAGCGGCGCGCGGCGACCGCTCGGGACGGCCGCCGTGGTCGCGTTCCTCGTCTCCTGGCTGCACCCCTGGCAGGGCGTCGTGCTGCTCGCGCTCATGGGCGGCGTAGCGGTCTGGGGTCGCCTCGGCCGCCGCTTCGCCCGGCTCGCGGCGCCCTTCGCCGCGGGGCTCCTCCCGCTCGCCTACCAGCTCGTGCTCTCGCACACCGACGCGTCGTGGCGTCTGTCGGCCGGCCTGAGCCGGACCTCCCACGTCCCGCTGTGGATGCTCGCCGCCGGGCTCGGGCCGCTCGTCCTCCCCGCGCTTGCCGGCGTGCGCCGGCCCAGCGACGACGGCGAGCGGATGCTCCTGCTGTGGCCGCCGATCGCCCTCGGCCTGTACCTCACCTCGCGGGAGTTCCCCTTCCACTTCCTCGAAGGGATCAGCCTGCCCCTGGCCGTCCTCGCCGTCCGTGGCTGGCAGCGCGCCCGTGGTGGTCGCGTTCTCGCCGTGATCGCCGTTGCCGCGCTCACTCTGCCGGGCCTGGTCTACGAGAGCATCACGCTGCGCCGCAGCGTTCGCGCGAACGTCGCTCCCTACGCGCTGGCTCCCGGTGAGCGGCGCGCCCTCTCCTACCTCGAGGGGTCTCGACACCCCGGCGGCGTGCTCGCCCGGTTCTACCTCGGCATGACCGTGCCCGCCTTCAGCGGACGGCCGACGTGGGTCGGGCAGTTCGCGTGGACCCCGGACTTCGACCGGCGCATGCTGCTGGCCGACCAGCTCCTCACCGGCGGCCTGCCCGGGCCGCAGGCGCGCCGGTTGGTGGCGCGCACCGGCGCGGCCTTCGTGCTCGCAGACTGCCGCGCGCGCGCGGACCTGCGCCCGCTCCTGGGCCCGCTCCTCGTCGACGTCCGGCGCTTCGGCTGCGCGGCGGTCTACGAGCTGACCTCGCCTCCTCGGGGCTAGGGTGGCAACCGGTGATGGACCGGCTTCGATCATCGGTCGGGCCGGCGGCCCTCGCGACGCTCGTCTCCTTGCTCGCGTGGGGCCTGGCTCCCGTCGTCTACCTCGTGGTCGAGTCCTTAGCGTCGGAGCGCTCCCTCAGCGGTGCGGACGGCCCCTTCACCGCCGACCAGCTCCAGTACCTCGCGTGGATCCGCAGCGCCGGCGAGCACGTGCTCGCCACCAACGGCTACGACCTCCGCCTAGGCGCCCACGTCTTCCTCCACCCCATGTGGCTGCTGAGCGGCGCCGCCTGGCGCGCCGGGGCCGCCATCGCGGTCTCCTACCTCCTGTGGGTCCCGATCGGCGCCGTCGTGCTCTTCGCCGGGTTCCGCGCCTACGCCCGGCGCCTCCTGGCGCCCGGGCGCGCCCGGGTCGCCGCGCTCGTGCTCGCGCTCTTCTTCGTGACCCCGGCCCACGCGATCTTCGGCTGGCTCGAGCTGCCCGGGGCCGGGAGCGTCGGGCTCTTCGCGGGAGAGCTCTCGCCGGCGCTCGAGCTATGGGGCTACCTGCCGATCGTCATCGCGCTCGGCTTGATGCCACTCTTCCTCCTGGGGATCGAGCGGATCCTCGAGCCGGGGCGAGGGGCCGCCGGGCGCTCGACGCGGTGGTGGCTCGCGTGGACCGCGGTGGCCGGCGCCCTCGCCTCGTGGCTACATCCCTGGCAGGGCGAGACGCTCCTCGTCGTCGTCGCCGGCCTCCTCGTCTGGCGCCGCGACTGGCGAAGCCTTCCTCGCCTCGGCGTCCCCCTCGTGGCCACGCTCGTCCCGCTCCTCTACTACGTGGCGCTCGCGCGCTGGGACTCCGCGTGGGCGATCGCGCGGACGCAGACCCACGTGCTGCGCCCGAGCCTGCTGTACCTCGCGCTCGACGTCGCGCCACTCCTCCTCCTCGCCCTCGCCGCGCCGCGCCATCCCGGGGCCGACACCCAGGAGCGGATGCTGTGGTTGTGGCCGCTGGCGACCGCGATCGTCTACGCGGTCTCCTTCAACCAGGGGTACGGACTGCACTCGGTCGAGGGCCTCTCGCTTCCGCTGGGAATCCTGGCCGTCCGCGGCGGCCAGAGGCTCAAGCTGCCGGCCGTCGTGGGCGCGACCGCCGTCCTCGCGGCCACGCTTCCGGGCCTGCTCTTCTCGGCGGACTTCGAGCACCGGGCGATCCGCTCGGATCAGCAGCCGTTCCTCCTGCGCGGCGACGAGGCGCGGGCCCTCGCCTTCCTCGACCACGCGCCCGGCGCCGGAGGGGTCCTCTCCTCGGGGCGGCTCGCGGCCGCCGTGCCCGCCTATACCGGGCGCCGCACCTGGCAGGGACATCTCTCGTGGACGCCGGACTTCCCGACCCGGGCGGCCGAGGCGAGCGACCTCTTCGCGGGCCGGCTCCGGAGCGCCGCGGCCCAGGAGCTCGTCCGCCGTGTCGGCGCGCGCTTCCTCCTCGCGGACTGCGCCGAGCGCCGCGACCTGGCTCCCCTCCTCGGCCCCGTCCTGCGCGCCGCGCACCGCTTCGGCTGCGCGTCGGTCTACGAGCTCGATGTCCCCGCCGTGCCGGCGCTGCTCTGAGCGCCGCGCGGGGCGAGGAGGAGGTGGCGGGCGAAGAGCGCGAACGCTCCCAAGCTCGCGACGAGGACGAGCACCATGATCGCCGTGTAGGCGATCGCGACGGCAGGGACGTGCCACGGGCGCCCGTAGAAGATGAGAGTCGGCAGGAGCAGGACCGCCTGGAGGACGAGCACCTCGCGCACGTAGCCCGCCATGAGGAAGAACGGCAGGCCCCATAGGGCGTACTGGAAGAAGAAGTTCACGCCGAAGGCGTAGACCGCGAGCCACACCAGGACGGTGAGCTCCAGGGCGCTGGCGCGGGCACGGGCCCGCACGCCGACGGCGGCGACGCTGAGCAGGCCCGCGCCGACGAGCAGGCCGCCGTATCGCGCGAGCACATCGCTCAGCGCGGAGAGCTGCGTCCCCCGGATGCCGAGCACCGCGAACGACAGGTCGGGCTGGGCCAGCAGGCTCAAGCCGCCGGCGCCCGGAAGCCCACGGTAGGTGAGGACGTGCGCCGACGGGAGCTTCCTGACCAGGGCGAACGGCGCGAAGGCAAGCGCCAGCGGCAGGGCGGCGGCGGCGAGGAGCGTGAGCGCCTCCCGGCGCGAGCGGACCGAGGGAAGGAGGGCGAGCAGGAGGAGCAGCGGCACCGTCTTGAGCGCCCCCCCGACTCCGACGAGGAGTCCGGCGGCGAGTGCCCGCGACGCTCCGGGCTCTTCGCGCTCCCAGATCGAGACGGCGGCGACCCCGGGCAGGATGGCCAGGACGTCGAACTGACCGTGATAGCCCGAGATGGCGAGGAACGACGGCCCGAGCGCGACGAGCGCGGCTGCGACCAGGCGGATGCGCGCGCTGCCGCCCCGACGGCCGAGGAAGTCCTGCACGAGCCACGCGACTGCCGCGTCGGCGGCGATCGAGGGCACGCGCACGAGGAACGCGAACGAGAGACCGTGCCCGGCGAGGGCGCCCGAGGCCGATATCCAGGGGAAGAAGGCCGGCGGGTAGGGCCAGCGGACGATCCCCTGCTGGGCGAAGAGCGCGTAGGGCTCGAGCGGGCCGCGGTCGAGCGCCGCGCGGACGAGCCTGAAGGACTCCATGTCGTAGGGGTCGCCGGCTGTGGAGAGCGCGATGAGCGTGGCGGCGACGACTCCGAGCGCGATGATCGCCCACAACATGCGGGCGAACCGGGCGTCGGCTCGGGCCGCTCGCGGCGCCGCGGCGACGCTCACCCGGTCCTCTTGCGCGCCACCACCGCCATCCGGTCGCGGAAGTCGGGGGTCCACGGGCGCTCGGCGAGACCGGCCCGTCGCGCGGCGGCGACGAGGATCCGGGCGAGGGGCGGCCAGTAGCCAGCGAGCCGCTCGAGGTAGTAGCGCACGGAGAACGTCTTGGGCGAGGTGCCGAGCTCGAGCACGTCGAAGCGGTGGCGGTCGAGCAGGCGGCCGAGGCTCTCGCGTGTGAAGAGGTGCAGGTGGGTCGGGATCACCGACCACCAGCGGGCGCCGAGGGCGCGCGCGAGCCGGCTTCCGGCGTCCGGGGTCGCCATCCACACGACGCCGCCGGGCGCGAGCAGCGCGCCGACGCGCTCGAGCGCCGCTCCGGGATCGGGGAGGTGCTCGATGACGTCGCCGAGCGCGACGGCGGAGAAGCTGCCCTCGGGGAGCTCCGCCGCGAAGAGCGGCGCCTCGAGCACCTCGAGCCCGCGCGCCCGCGCCTGACCGGCCGCCCACGCGCTCGGCTCGATTCCGACCACGTCCCACCCCCCGAGGGCGGCCTCGTGGGCGAAGAAGCCGATCCAGCACCCGAGGTCCACGAGCCGCCCCGGGCGCACGTGGCGTTCGATCCGCGCGAGCTCGGCACGGGCCGTCGCGCGCTGGCCCGCCTCCTCGGCGGCGTAGTCCTCCGAGACCGCGTCGCGGTAGCCCTGCCCGAGCTCATCCTCGTCGGGGAAGCGCGCGAGCTGCCCGTGCCCGCAGCGCGCGCAGCGGACGATGTCCGACAGCGCGACGCCGAACCGATCGGTGGTGGGGACGAGTCCCTGCTCTCCGACCTCCCCGGCGACTCGCAGGTGGGCTCGCAGATCGGCCGCACCGCAGGCCGCACACCGCGCCGGCGGCGCGGCCCCACCGGCCGGGGGAGCGAGCGGCGACCCGCTCACGGATCGGACGCCACGGAGGCGGGGCTCTCGACCACTCGCGCGGGGCGCGGGGCGCGAAGCGCGAGCCGCCGGCGGAACCCGACGGCCTCGCGCAGGGCCCCGACGCTCAGCCGCACGAGCACGCGCAGGTCGACGGTCGAGGGAGCATGCTCCCGAGCCCGGTGGCTGATCGGCACCTGGGCGATGCGCCAGCCGCGCAGCGCCGCGCCCATGGCGAGGAGCAGCGAGGGCGCCACGGGCGCGGGAGGGATGGCGGGCGCAAGGTCGTTCCACACCCCGCGGCGGATCAACTTGAAGGGGACGTTCACGTCGCGCAACTCACCGCCCGCGAGCGTACGGATCACCGCGCGGGCCGCCGCGCTCACCATCCGCCGGTGCGGGCCGCCGCGCCGGGCGGTGCGGACCCCCATGACGAGGTCCGCCTCGTCCCGGTACGGCCAGAGGTCCCAGAACTCGGCGGCCACCTGCTGGCCGTCGGAGTCGATCTGGAAGATCCAGTCGCCGGTGCTCGCCTCGAGGGCACGCCGGAGCGTCGGCCCGTGACCCCGGTTGGCGGCGGCGTGATGGACGACGAGCCGGGCATCGGCGGCCGCCAGGCGGTCCAGGATCTCGCGCGTATCGTCAGTCGAGCCGTCGTTGACCATCACGATCTCGACCTCCGAGAGCCGGCTCGCGACGTCCCGGTCGAGCTCCTCCACCACCCCGGCGATGACGGCGGCCTCGTTGTAGACCGGCATGACGATCGACAGCCGCATCGGGCTCCTAGACGCTGGACGCCCGCGGGGCGGGGCCGGCGGCCGCGACGGGCGCTGGCTCGGCCACCCGGCGGAGGTACCCGAACACCTCCGAGACCAGACGACGCTCGAAGAGACCGGTGAGCCCGACGACCGCGACTGAGAACAGCACGAGCTCGGCGATCGCCCGCAGCAGAGTGCGATCGCCGGGGATCATGCGAGTCAGCAGCACCAGCCCGGCGGCGGGAACGGGCGGCAGCATGGACCTGAGGAGCTGGCGGCCGACTCGGTAGCCGCGGAACATCGGACGCAGCACCGAGCTTCGCGCCACGACCTGGATGACGGCGACGAGAGCGCCCCCGCCCGCGTACCCGGCCAGGCCGAAGAGGAAGATCGCCGGCAACGTGATCACGGCGAAGCTGGCCAGCTCCAGGACCGACAGGGTGAAGATCGGGCGCGTGCGGTTCGTCGCGCGCATGAACATGGCCCAGTTGAACGCGATCTGCGTGAAGCCGACGGTCAGTCCGATCGCCACCAGCAGCGGAACGGCAAGGCGCCAACGCTCCCCGACGATGAAGTGGACGAGGTCGGAGGCGAAGAGCGCGAGCCCGACCGCAAACGGCAACGACCACATCAGGGCGATCCGGTTGGACTTCACGAAGGTCTCTGCCAGGAGGTCGGCGCGATGCGCGACCGCGCAGATCGCGGGATACAGGGTCTGGCTCACGATCCCGTCGACGCGCCCGGCGAACGAGGAGATCGTCGTCGCCAGGCCGATGGCGCCGATGCCGGCCAGACCGACCTTCCGACTCGCGACGAGCAGCGAGCCCTGCACGATGATCAGGCTGGTGAGGCCCGAGCCGACCAGCGGCCAGGAGAAGCTCGCGTACTCGCGCAGTGTCTCGCGATTTCCGCGCAGCCGGAGCTTGTAGGGCGAGGTGAGGACGCACACCACGCCACCGGCGAAGGTCCCCAGCAGCGCTCCGAGGATCAGGCACCAGTACCCGAACCCGGCTGCGCCGAGCGCGATCGTCGCGATCGCGGTCACCACCGGGTCGATGCACGTCAGCGTGCGCTGGCGGGCGTACTGCATCCGGCGGTAGGGGATCCAGGCCGGTGACTCGAAGACCGAGAGCGGCACCACGAGCCCCAGGATGAGGCCCGGAACGATGATCGAGGGGCGGCCGTAGGCGAGCGCGAACAACGGCACCATGGCGACCGTGAACAGCCAGAACGCGATCGACCCGCACAGCTCGATCGTGAACGCCTTCTGGAAGGCCGCCTCCTGGTCGGGCTCGGACTGCTGTATGTACTTGTCGCCCACTCCGAAGTCCTTGAGCCAGAGCAGCGCCAGCACGACGGAGACGATGATGCCCCACTGCCCGAACTCGGTGGCGGTGAGAAAGGCGGCGACTGCGATGTGCTTCAACGTGCCCAGGCCGGAGAGCCCGATCTGGAAGCCCGAGTTGACGAGCGTGCCGCGGGCGGTATGACGCCGGAGACTGGTGACTCCCGGCGCGACCCGGCTCGGATCCACCGATATCAGGGCCGGCTCGGGCGTCGATGCGGGTGGCGGGACTGTCATGACGGCTCGATCTGACCTGTGGCGCAGCCGAGGTTAGTTGCTCGCCGACCCGGCGATCACTTCTCGGTAGACGGCGTCCATCTCCGCCGCGTGGTCGGCCAGCGGCAGAACGACCGAATGATGCTCCTCGAGCAGGTTGGCGCTCAACTCCTCCACCTGCTCCGGGCGCTCGATCACGTCGCACATGATCCGGGCCAGGCCCTCGGCCGAGCACGACCGGTTCAGCCAGCCGGTCTCTCGTTCCCGGACGTACTCGACGATCCCTCCGATCTCGTTCGCGATGACGGGGATCCCGCTGGCCAGGAACTCCACCCCGGCGTACCCGTAGGCCTCCTCCCAGATCGACGGGATGATCCCGACGTCGACCTCCGCGAGCACGTCGTCGAGCTCGTGGGCCATGTAGAGCCCGCCCAGCTCCACGCCCGGCAGCCGGGCCGCCTGCTCCTTCACCGCGGGCTCGACGTAGCCGTAGATCCGCAGACGGAAGCGCCCGGATCCCACCGCGTCGCAGAGCGATCGTGCGGCGTCGAGCAGCAAGCCAGAGCCCTTCGCCTCCGACTCGCCTCCTCCGAGCGTGGCGAAGGTGACCGGCCCTTGGCCCGCGCTTCGGCGCGCCGGCCGAAGGCGCTCGATGTGCGCGAGGGTCAGCCGCATCGTCTGGAGGCGGTCCTCCTTCACTCCGAGCAGGGAGTAGATCTCGGCCAAGCGACCCGACATGGCGATCAGGCGGTCCGCTCCGTTCAACCGCGCGACGTTCGTGTCGCGGCGGCGCTGGAAGGCGGAAGGGCGGCCGCCCACGTCGCGCCCGGGTCGCCCCGCGCCACGGGCGAGCCGGTGCGCCGCACTCGTCACCAGAGCGTCTCGCCGCCGGGAACCGATCCGCCGGACGAGCCAGTTGCGGTGCAGGTCGTAGCGAATGGTCGCTTCGAACAGCAGCGATAGGTCCGAGGGGGTCTGCGAGGTGGTGGCCACGCAGTCGGTGCCGATCTCCCTTCGCAGGCAGACCTCTCGGCGCGAGTCGAGGAGCTTGAACGTGGAGCAGAGCGCGAAGTAGTCCTGGAGGGTGAAGACGACGGGCACGCCCGCACGTCGCGCGACGTCGAGTACCGAGGACGGCCAGCCGGCGAGCTCCTGCACGTGCAGCACGTCGGGCCTGCGCTCATCGAGGACACGCGCGAGCATCTGCTCGAGGCGCCGCTCCGAGAGCTCGAGCTCCGGCTGGCGTCCGTGGTCGTAGAGCGGTGAGTTGACCACCTCGAGCATCTTCACGGCGCGTCGCTGCCACGGCTTCAGGCGCGGCCCGCCCAGGAAGCGGTACTGCCGGCCGCTGAACAGGTAGGCGACCTCGTGACCCTGGTTGGTCTGCTCCCACGCGAGGTCCTCCACGTAGGCCACGAGCCCGCCCCGGCGCCACGGGCGAAAGCCAGTGCCCAGGTGCAGGATGCTCAGCGGCCGGGTGGCGGACGCGGCCCGGGACTCCGGACGCGCTACCTCGAGGACCGCGCGCTCGACGGCGGCGTTGAACACCGGCTCGGTGTGGCGGGCGGCGGTCGCGATGCCTCCCTGGCGCAGCCGCGCGCGAAGCTCGGGGTCGCGGGCGAGCCGCCGCAGCGCCGCGGCGAGCGCCGGCGCGTCGTCGGCGTCGAACCGCAGGCAGTTCTCGCCGTCCCGGAGGTACTCGGCGGAGCCACCCCGACCGGTCGCGACCACCGGCCGGCCGCGAGCCATGGCCTCGAGAGGCACGAGCCCCCAGGGCTCCTCCCAGCGCACCGGGAAGACGACCGCGTCGCAGGCCTCGTACTCGGCCAGCAGATCGGAGCGCTCCCGCTGGCCCGAGAAGCTCACGCGCTCCGCGAGGCCCGAGCGTGCGGCCAGATCGGTCAGCCGCTCCTCCTCGCGACGGTCCCAGCCGCCGACGATCTGCAGGTGCGCCTCGGGCGGGAGGTGGGCGAGTGCATCAATCGCGGTGTCCACTCCCTTGCGCGGATCCAAGCGCCCCACGTAGAGCAGGCGCCAGCGCCAATCGCGCTCCGGCGCAGGAGCGACGAAGTCGGGGTGTATCCCCGAGTGGGCGACGGACGTGCGGCGCAAGCCGAGCCCCTGCCGGTGAGCGCTGCGCCGGATGAACTCGCTCACGAACACGTAGCTGGCCGCCCCGGCGAAGTCGACGCTCACCGGGATCCCCGCGCGCTCGGCGAGGGGAGCGACCCGCCTGCGCCGCGGACCCGTGAAGGTGAGGAGCCAGGGGTCGGCCCAGCGGCCGTAGCCGAGCCACTCGTCGTGCACGAAGGCGACGGCGGGCAAGCCCCGCCTGCGTACCTCCTCGAGCAGGGTCAGCGTCAGGCCCCCCATGGACCACCAGGCGACGACGTCGGGGCGAAGCTCGGCGAGGTGGCGCCTCAGGACGCGGTGGTTGTGGCGCGCCATGAGCGTGCGCGCGGGGAGTCCGACCGGCTCGAACTCGCCGTCGCGCAGGTGCCAGCGCAGCTCGCGGCGAACGTGGGCGGGGTCGGCGTCGGTGGCGCCGGTGCGCGTGTCGGTGGTGAGCACCCTGACCTCGTGCCCCCGCGCGCGCAGGTGCTCCACGGCCGAGTGCCAGACGAGCTCGTAGCCGCCGTAGTGGTGGGGCGGATACATGTTGCCCACGGACAGGACGCGCACGGCCGCGAGGATAGGGTTCGCGGCCCATGGGAGGGCAGATCGCCGTCAGCGTCGTCGTCGCATCGCACGCGCGCCATCTGCGGCTCCGCTGGCTGCTGAACGCGCTGGAGGAGCAGTCGCTCGACGAGCCGTGGGAGGTCGTGGTCGTCCATGACTACGACGCCGCGACCGCCGAGCGGGTGCTCGCGCGCCACCCGCTGAGCGAAGCGGGAGCTCTGCGCCACATCGCGATCGCACCGGGAACCGGCAGCCCGGCCCGGCAGCGCAACCTGGGATGGCGCGCCGCGCGCGGCGAGCTCGTCGCGTTCACCGACGACGACTGCCGTCCCGAGCGCGAGTGGCTCGAGCGTCTGTTGGTCGCGGCCCGGCGCCGGCCGGGCGACATCGTCCAGGGAGCCACCCGGCCCGACCCGCTCGAGCACGCGGTGCTCGCGGCACCCCACGTGCGGACGCTGCTGATCGAGCCCGTGGGGCTCTTCGCGCAGACCTGCAACATCCTCTACCCGCGTGCACTCCTGGAGCGCCTCGAGGGCTTCGACGAGCGCGCCGTCGCGGGTGAGGACGTCGAGCTCTCGCTGCGGGCCCGAGCCGCGGGCGCACGCGTCTCGGCCGCGGCCGATGCGCTCGTCTACCACGCGATCGAGTCGCACACGCTTCCCGGCATCCTGCGCGAGAACCTGAAGTGGCGCTACCTCGCCTACCTGGCGGGGCGCCATCCGGAGCTGCGTCGGCAGCTGACTCTGGGGATCTTCTGGGATGCCGAGCACCTGCGGGTGACGGCGGCCGCCGTCGGCCTGGCCGGCGCTCGGCGCCGGCGCGGGCTGCTGGCCCTCGCCGTTCCCTACGTGCTCAGCTCCTCTCGCCGTCGCGGTCGCGGATGCCGGGCACGCGCCGTCGCGGTGGTGGAGATGCCCGGTCAGGCCATCCGCCAGATCGCCGAAGTGCTCGGGCTGGCGGCCGGGAGCGTGCGGTACCGGACGCTGCTGCTGTGAGCCTCGGCGCTCACCCGTCGCTCGACGTGGCGCTCGTGCACTCCAGCTACCGGGCGCCGGCGACCGCGGTCGTGGAGACAGCGGTCCATGACCTCGCCGCCGCGCTCCGCGACCGCGGGCATCGGCCGACGGTGCTGACCGCCCACCGCGCGCTCTCCCGCCGCCCGACGTCGGAGGAGGAGATACCGGTCCTCGACGTCGCGCGACTCCCCGAGTCGCCTCTGCGCCGGCGCGGGTTCACGGGACCACTCACCCAGATACCGCTGATCCTGCGCGCGCTCCTGAGCGCCCGCCACGATGTCGTCCACTCCTTCTCGGCCCCCGACGCCCTGGCCGCACGCCTGTGGCGCCGGCGATGCGGGCGTCCGATCCTCTTCACCTGCACCGAGACGCTGTCGCGCGACCGGCTGGCCGACCGGCGCCTGCGCCTGCGCCTGCTGAGCTCCGCCGTCGAGGACAGCGACGCGGTGCTCGTCCCGACCGATGAGGCCGCGGCCGCCTTGTGGCGGTGGCTGGCGGTGGAGGCCCCGGTGGTCGATCCATGCGACGGCGCCGCCCACGAGCGGCTCTACAGGCGCCTGCTCGCCGGCTCGGAACCCTGACCGCGCGGCGCCGGGCCTGCGGCGGCGGCGCGCTGTTACGGTGGCCGGGATGCCCCAGCGGACCGCGGAGCGCTTCTGGGATCGACGCGCCCGCGAGAACGCCTTCTACTTCGTCGACAACCAGCTCGACTATCGCAACTCCGACGCCGAGGCCTTCTGGGAGGGCGGTGAGGAGGAGCTCGGCCGGATACTCCGGATGGTGGCGCTCGAGATCGGGTCCGGCCAGACCGTGCTCGACCTCGGGTGCGGCGTCGGTCGCATGACGCGCGCGCTCGCCGCCCGGGCGGCACGCGTTCTCGCGATCGACGTCTCGGGCGAGATGCTCGCGCGCGCTCGAGAGAAGAACGCGCACCTCACGGGCGTCGAGTGGATCCACGGCGACGGACGCAGCCTGCGCCCGGTGGGCGACGCGGCGCTGGATGGCTGCTTCTCCTGGGTGGTGTTCCAGCACATCCCCGACCGGGAGGTCACCTTCGACTACATTCGGGAGATGGGGCGCGTCCTGAAGCCCGGTGGCTGGGCCGTGTTCCAGGTCTCGACCAACCCGACCGTCCACGTGACGCGTCCGGGGATCAAGCAGCGCCTGAAGGGCGCTGTCGGAATCGGGCCACGCGGCCAGTCCGATCCCGCCTGGCTCGGATCCTCGGTCGACGTGGAGGCGCTCCGCGGCGTCCTGGAGCAGAGCGACCTCGAGATCGAGGCGATGCTGGCGCCGAACACCCAGTTCACCACGGTCCGCGCCCGCCGGCGTCCCGAGCCCGCTTGATGACTACCCGCGACGGCGCTCGTCGCGACCTCGCGGCCGAAGTGGCGTCGGTCGAGTGGTACCACACGATCGAGCTCGCGCCCGGACTGCTCACCCCCGGGTGGCACGACACCCGGCCGATCCTGGCCAAGGTTCCGTTTCCGCCCTCGCTGGAGGGAAAGCGCTGTCTGGACGTCGGCACCTTCGACGGGTACTGGGCCTTCGAGATGGAGCGTCGCGGAGCCTCCGAGGTCGTCGCCATCGACATCCTCGATCCGCTCGAGTGGGACTGGCCCGTCGGAAGCGCGCCGGACACCATCGCGGAGATCGGGCGACGGAAGGGGCGCGGCCAGGGCTTCGAGATCGCCCGTCGCGAGCTCGGATCGTCGGTCCAACGGCTCGAGCGCAGCGTCTACGACCTCGACGAGGCCGAGGTCGGCAAGTTCGATCTCGTCTACCTGGGGAGCTTGCTCGTCCACCTCCGAGACCCCGTGCGGGCGCTCGAGCGCCTGCGCGGGGTGTGCGCGGGAACGATGATCGTCGTCGACGGCATCGACCTCCTCCTGTCGCTGATCCTGCCCGCGCGACCCGTCGCGACGCTCGACGCCCGTGGCCGTCCGTGGTGGTGGTACTCGAACCAGGCCGGCCTGCGCCGGCTGATCGAGGCGGCCGGCTTCGACGTGCTGGATGGGCCGCGCCGGATCTACATGCCGCCGGGCCCGGGGCAGCCGTTGGCGTCCTTCGACCCCAAGCTGCTCGCCACGCGGCACGGCCGTCACGCGCTGGTGGTGGCCCGACTCGGCGATCCCCACGCAGTGGCCGTGGCCCGCCCGACCGCGTCCCTCCGGCCCTAGCTGGGTCGCGCACCAACCGTTCCGAGACTGGGATACCGGCCGCGAAGGTGGTGACGGGGTTTCCGGCCCAGGAGGCGATGATGGGTCGGTTAGGGTCCACGCCGTGCGGACCTGGGTGCGAAGAGCACGGCACCGATATCGGACAACCCCGACCGCGGCCAGACGCCACTACCGGATGCGAGGGCGCCGCTGGCTGCTGCACCTCTACGACGAGCTCATGGAGCGCGAGTCGTACTGGATGGGCGTCAGAGCGCTGAAGAATCCGCTCGACATCTGGATCTACCAGGAGATCCTGCACGAGGTCCGCCCGACCGCCGTCGTCGAATTGGGTAGCGCGCTCGGCGGCGGCACCCTCTTCCTCTGCCACATGCTCGATCTCCTCGAGATCGACGCACCGGTCATCGCGGTCGACCTGTCGCACGCCGAGTTCGCGGCCAAGCACAAGCGCATCACGACGGTCACCGGGGACACGAGAGACCCCGACGTGATCGAGAGGGTACGCGAGCTGTGCGGCGATCGACGGGTTCTGTTGATCCACGACGGGAGTCACGAAGCGCCGGTCGTCCTTGATGATCTGCGCAACTACTCGCCGGTCATCGCGCCGGGCAGCTACCTGATCGTGGAAGACGGCGTAACGGACACGCTCGGCGGAGTGCCAGGTCCGTTGGTGGCGATCGAGCAGTTCCTGCGAGAGTCACCTGCCTTCGAGGTGGACGAGGCGCGTGAGCGCTTCCTGCTCACCTACAACCCGAAAGGGTTCTTGCGTCGCCGCATTGAGGATGAGCGTTGAAGAAATCGGATGATCTGGTCACCGTGAGCGCTCCCTCGCAGTGAACTGCAGCTAGCGGCGCAGCCGCCCGACCGCGAGCCGGGCCAGGTTCTGGAGTCGGCGCGAGGTCCCGACCTGCTCAGGTCCGTAGATGAGGAGGTGGGAGCTGCCGTGTAGGAACCGGTAGAGCTCGAGCCTCCGGCGCACCGCGTAGCGGAGCATGTCGCGGATCGGGAGCTCGTAGTGAAGCTCCTGCTCGTTCTCGTCGAACTCGAGCAGGTTGACCTCCACGAGAGCGGTCCGGCGCTCCATCTCGCCCAGCAACGCGTAGGGGTCCGGCACGTGCTCGATGACGTCGAACGCATAGGCGGCGTCATACCCGCCCGGCACCTCGCCGTCGAGATCGTGGATGGGCGCCGCGAGCGATCGTCGCTCGAGGCGCCAGCGCAGGTAGGCCGTGGACGGGTTCGCGAAGTCGGCGAACTCGACGCGGTAGCCCGCCTCCAGGAGCATCAGGCCGTCGGACCCGATGCCGCATCCGTAGTCGAGCACGCGTGATCCCGGCGGCACCCGGCTCGTCAGCGCCTGGAGGTAGGGAAGCTTCGTGCCGCTCATGGCGAACACCGTCAGGTTGTAGAGGTAGGCCTCGGAGGTCCGATAGAGCTCTGCCTCGTCGCCGACCGCGGCCACCTCCTCGTCGAGCACCTCCTGATAGCGCTCGAGGCGCCCGCGGTCGTAGGCGTCCCCGAGGTAGTCCCGGAGATCCGCCTCCTCTCGCTCGGGCTGAAACTCGAGCTGAACCGGGCCGGGCATCGGCGCAGCCTAACCGCGATCCGCTGGTAGCTTGGCTCCGTGTCGGCGGACGATCAGCGCCCCACCCAGCCGCGGCTCAGCATCGTCATCTCGACGCTCGGCAACTACCCGACGCTCGCCCGCGTGCTCGACGGCTACTCAGCTCAGAGCGTGCCGCAGGGCAGCTTCGAAGTGGTCGTCGTCACGGACGCGGCCGACCCGCAGCCCGACGCGGTCGAGCGGGCCATCGGCACACGTCGCTTCCGCGTGCGGCGCATCACCGGCCCGGTGCCGGGCCTCTCCGCGAACCGCAACGCCGGGTGGCGCGCAGCGGCGGCCCCGCTGGTCATGTTCACCGACAACGACACGATCCCGGTGCCCCCCCTCGTCTCCGAGCACCTCGAGTGGCACCGGCGCTTCCCCGAGGAGGAGACGGGGGTACTCGGACGCGTCCGCTGGGCACCGGAGCTGGAGGTGACCACCTTCATGCGCTGGCTCGACATGGGCACCCAGTTCGACTTCGCGAGCATCAAGGGAGTGGACGCCGGATGGGGACGCTTCGTCGGAGCCAACGTCTCGTTGAAGCGCTCGTTCGTCGCTCGCGTCGGGGACTTCGACCAGGAGCACCTCCCGTACGGCTACGAGGACACCGACTGGGCCTACCGCGCGAGCAAGCTCGGGTTTCGCCTCGTGTACAACCGCCGGGCGCTCGTCGATCACCTACGTCCGATGACGCTCGGGTTCTGGAAGAACCGGGCACGGCGAGTCGCGGCGGCGGAGTACGCGTTCTCGCGTCTCCATCCCGAGCTGCCATCGTGGTTTCACCGCATCTTCAGCGCGGCCTCGACGATGCCGCCGGCGCGCGGACGCGGGATCCGGCTGGCGCCCTACGTTCCGCGCGGGGTGCCCTGGCTGGGCCCGCGGGTCTGGGCGAGCGTCGACATAGCCTACAAGCAGGCGCTCGCCCCGCACTTCCTCGCGGCCTGGGACGAGGCCGCGGCCGGCGGCGAGGGTCGCGCTCATCCCGATCTCTCGGAGTTCGCCTCCGCGAGATCGCTCGGCTCGAGCCCGGGCGGTCCGAAGTAGTCGATCGGCCGGGCGGGCACGCCGGCGGCAAGGCAGTACGCGGGAATGGGGCGAGATACGACGGCGTTAGCGCCGATCACCGAGCGCGTGCCGATGCTGTTTACGATCGTGCACTTCGAGTGAATCTGGACGTCGTCCTCGATGCGAATGGCTCTGAAGTCGTACCCTTGCTCGAGGAACGGAACCGTGAGGTCGCGGTAACGGTGGTTGCCGTCCGCCACGAAGGTGGCCTGAGCGAGCCCGCAGCGCTCGCCGATCTCGATCGAAGTGGCACACGTGATGATCACGTCATAGGTCAGGTAGGAGCCGGCGCCGATCGCGATTCGGCCCTCAGGCCCGAGTTCCGCGCGGAAGCCGCGGCGGAACTCGACGCCTTCACCCGTGGTGAAAGTGCCGCCGAACGGCATGTGAAGGCTAAAGCCCGGGCCGAGGTAGGTTCCCTTCCCGAACCGGATCGTCGCCTGGGGGTTGCGCAGCAGCACCCACCACTTACGGAGTCGAGACATCAGCAGCGGGCCGCGAAAGTATCCCACGGACACCGGTAGCCGCCGAACACGATGCCCGAGCGGGCGGCCCTTGGCGAGCATCTGTCTCGCCGGTCGTGACCGCGCCATTCGACTCACGCTAACGGACGCGCGGCCGAACCGACGGTAGCGTCGCGAGGATGCAGCCCACCCCGGTGACAGTAGCCATCGTCTCCTGGAACACCCGCGCGCTGCTCGCCCGCTGCCTCGAGTCGCTGGCGCCCGAGGTCGAGCGGGGCCGCGCGGAGGTGTGGGTGGTCGACAACGCGTCGAGCGACGGCTCGGCCGAGCTCGTCGCCGAGCGCTTCGAGTGGGTGCGGCTGGTGGCCGCGCGCGAGAACCTGGGCTTCGGGCGCGCGGTCAACCTCGTGGCGCGGCAGAGCTCATCGGACTGGCTCGCGACCGCCAACGCGGACATCGCTCTGCGCCCCGGGGCGCTCGAGGCGCTCCTCGACGCCGGGATCCGGGATCCGGGCGCGGGCGCCGTGGCGCCCCGGCTCGTGCTCCCGGACGGCAGCACGCAGCACTCGGTCTTCGCCTTCCCGACGATCTTCTACTCGCTCCTCCTCGCGACCGGAGGCTTCCGACTCAGCGCGACGTTGGCCGACCGGCTCGCGTTCGTCGGGCACTGGAACTCGGAGCGCGCCCGCCGCGTCCCGTGGGCCGTCGCCGCATTGCTCCTCGTGCGGCGGTCGGCGTGGGAGGAGGTCGGCGGCTTCGACGAGCGACAGTGGATGTACGCGGAGGACCTCGACCTCGGCTGGCGACTCCGGCAGGCGGGGTGGGCGACCCGCTACGAGCCCCGCGCCGCCGTCGAGCACGAGGGCAGCGCCTCCACCACCCAGCTCTTCGGCCCGGAGCTCGCCCCGCACTGGCAGCGCAGCACCTACGGCTTCATCGCACGCCGCCGCGGGGTGGCGAACGCCCGTGCGGTGGCGCTCCTGAACCTCGTCGGCGCTAGCTGGAGGTGGGCGCGGCTCGCGATCCTCTCCACGGCCCGGCCGGAGCTCCGCGAGCTCCGCCGCGCCCACGCCCGCTGGATCGGCGTGCACCTCGAGGCCCTGCGGGCGGGCTCCGCCCTCGAGCGGATGCGGTGAGGGACGCCCCTCAGATGTAGGCGCGCACGACGCCACGGAGCCCGCGCCAGGGGCCACCACCCGTGTACGGGAGCTCGAACGGCTCCGCCACCTCGACGCGCGCGAACCCGGCCGCGCGCACGATGCGCTCGAGCCCCGCGAGGTTCGTGGTCCACCACTCGAAGTGATCGATCCCGTCGAGCTCGGCGAGCGCCCGCTTCTCCTGGAAGCGGAAGCGCTTGATGACGTTGGCGATGATCGCGCTGCCGGTGCAGACGCTGCGGATCCGCTCCACCGGAGTGATGGGATCCTTGAGGTGGAGCAGCAGATCGCCGCAGAAGACGAAGTCGTAGGTGCCGAGCTCCGGGCTCAGGTCATAGGCGGAGAGGACCACCCGCTCGACGCTCGAGCCGAGGGCGCGCTTGGCGAGCGTGAAGCGATCGGCCTTGCTCGCGTCGAGGCTCTTGTCGTGCCCGGCGCGCAGGGAGGCCGGCCAGTCGAGGTCCTCGGGATCCTCGAGGTCGATCGCCGTGACCGACGCCGCGCCGCGACGCTCCATCTCGAACGCCCAGAAGCCGTCCATCGTGGCCACGTCGAGGCAGCGCAGGCCGCTCAGGTCGCCGGGAAGGCCGTAGCGGTCGAGGACCGGGCGGTGGTCGAACATCCCCGGCGTGACGACGCCCTCGCCGAGCTCGAGCGTGTGGTACCACGGGTAGCGCTCGACCTCGGTGCGCAGCTCCGAGGCGTCGGTGGACGATCGGCTCATGGGCGGCGATCCTAGCCGCGGGGCCGCACGCCGCGAACGTGGATGAGCTCGCAACTACGCTGCGGGCGCCCGTGGTCGCGATTCTCCATCATGCGCTCCTGGGACTGTCGACGGCCGCTCTGGCTGCGGCCGGGCTCCGCGTGGCCTCGCTGCTGGCGCCCACCGGCCTGCCCCGTGCGCTGGCCGCGACGCCGCTCGTAGTGGGCGCCGCCGTGGTGGAGGCGCTGGCCCTCGGGCTCGGCGGCCTGGGCGGCAGTGCGGCGGCGCTGAGCGCCGCCGCACTGGTGACATGGCTGGCGGTCCGGGCGATGACGCCGGCGCCCGGGCCGTCGCTGACCCGCGAGCTCGGAACCTGGTGGGGTGATCTCTCAGCCCGGGAGCGGGCGCTGCTCGGCGCGCTCGTCGGCGTCGCCGCGACATGGGCGGCGTGGCAGCTGCGCCACCCCCAGGTCGGGTTCGACTCCGAGCACTATCACCTGCCCGAGATCGTGCTGTGGGTGCAGGGCGGCCACCCGGGAGCCGTCGAGAACGTGCTGCCCGGACTCCCGGTGGGCAACTATCCCCTGACCGACGAGGTGACGGTCGCGTGGGCTACGGGGATCGCTCGCAGCTTCGTCCCGTTCATGCTCTGGCCGTGGCTCGCGCTCGCGCTGACCGCGGCCGCGGGCTGGGCCGGCCTGCGGGCGCTGCGGGTGCCGCCGCTGGGCCGCGGGCTCGCCGTGGCGGCGCTGTGCTCCTCGCCGTGGCTGCTCGCGTGGCAGAGCCACGGCGCCACGACCGATCCGGCGGCACTCGCGTGGCTCGTGTGCGGTGCGGCGCTCTTCGTGCTGGGGCGCGAGCGCCCGGCGCTCGTGGCTCCAGCGCTGCTGGCGCTCGGCCTGTCGGCGGGGGTGAAGACGACGACCCTCCCGCTCGCCCTGCTCGTCGCCGCGCTCGGCCTGGTCGCGGCCCGCGGCCGGCTGCGTGCGGTGCGCACCCCGGTCCTCGCCGCGCTGGTGGGCACGCTCGCCGTGGGCGGCGTCTGGTACCTGCGCAACCTCTTCGATCATGGATCGCCGTTCTGGCCGATCCTCGCCACGCCGTGGGGTGATCCGGTGCCACACTGGATCGAGCTCGTCCGCTCGAGCTTCCTCGACCGCCCGGGCGCCACGATCGATCGCATCGGGACCTCCTACCTGGACCGCTTCGGGGGCGGCCTCCTGCTGCTCGGCGGTGGGATGCTCGCGCCCCTCGTGTCTCCACGACGCCGGACGCTCGCCGCCGCCCTCGTGACGGCGGTCGCACTGCTGATCTGGATTCGCTCGCCGCTGACGGGCGTCCCGGCCGCCCACGGGGTGGAGGAGGCGGTCTTCTCCACGACGCGCTACCTGCTGCCCGTGCTCGCGGTCGCCGCCCTCGCGCTGGCCCTCGCGAGCGTGGAGCGCCGACGGCTGGCCGCTCTCGTCCACGCGACCCTGCTCGCCACCGTGATCGTCAACGTCGCCCAGATCTTGGATCTCTCGTTTCCGACTGCGCCCGCGCTCCGCACGCCGCTCGTCGGCGCCGTGGCGGGCGGCGCTCTCGGGCTTCTCGCGGTGCGGCGGCGGTCGTTCGCGTTCCCGCGCGTCGCGACGCCGCTGCTCGCCGCGGTGCTCGGCGCGCTCCTCGCGCTGCCCGCGCACGGCTTCGTCGCCCGCCACGGCGCCACCGGATCGCTGCTCACGGCCCCTGTCGTGAACCGGCTCGCGGACGATCCGGGCTACCGCGGCGGCCAGAGTCCCGTGGCGACCACGGCGGTGTTCATCGGAACGCTGGCCGGCGACCATCTCGAGCACCGGCTCGAGACGATCCACGTCGCCGAGACGTGCGCGCGAGTCGCGGCCCGGGCGCGCACGCAGTGGCTCGTCGTCTACGCCCAGCGCAGCCCGCTCGACGGGACTCCGCCGCTTGAGGTGCGCCGCTGCCTGCCGGGCGTGCGCCCGACGCTCGCTACCGACGAGTACCACGTCTACCGGCCGCTCGCCGCCTCGCAGCCGGCTCCGTTCGTTAAATTCCGGCACCAGCGGAGGGACACCCCGGGGGCAGCACCGGCGAGCGAACGGAGATCTGGGTGACGGGTACAGAGGACCACGAGATCGAGCGATGGCCGACGGTCACCCTCGTCTTCCTGGTCTACAACCGCCGCGACGAGCTACGCACGAGCCTGCAGAAGATGCTCTTCGCGTCCGACTACGACCCCGAGCGCGTCGATGTCATCGTCGTGGACAACGCATCGAGCGACGGCTCGGCCGAGATGGTGCGCGAGGAGTTCCCCCAGGTGCAGCTCATCGTGCGTCAGGCGAACGTGGGCGTGAGCGGTTGGAACGACGGCTTCGCCGCCGCCCGCGGCGAGTTCGTGCTGGCGCTCGACGACGACTGCTATCTGCCCCCGGACGGCCTGCGGCGCGCGGTCGCGGCGGCCGGCGAGAAGCGAGCAGACCTCATCTCTTTCAAGGTCGTGAGCCCGTACGACACCGAGCGCGTCTTCACCGAGGAGTACCGGACAGGTCTCTTTATGTTCTGGGGCTGCGCCATCCTGATGCGCCGCGAGGTCATCGCGGCCCTCGGCGGCTACGACCCCGAGATCTTCGTCTGGGCCAACGAGCTTGAGTTCACGATCCGGTTCTTCGATCGGGGCTTCCGCCACCTCCACTTCCCCGCGGTGGCCGCGCAGCACATGAAGGTGACGATCAAGGATCCGACGGTGCCGGTCAACTGGAGTACATACGTAATCAACGCCCGCAACTGGGGCTACATCGCCGCCAAGCTCCTCCGCCGGCGCGACGCCGCGGAGGCTTTCGTGGCCCTCGTCACCCGCTACGTCCGCGACGGGTTCAACGGCGACCCGCCGGTGCTCAAGGCCCTCCAGGACACCTGCGCCGGGTTCGTCCACGGCCTCCGCCACCGCGCACCGGTGGCGAACCCGGAGGTCTCTCGCTTCTACCGTCACAACTTCGAGACCTTCGCGAGCCCGTGGTGGCTCTCCCGTCCGCTGCTCGAGGTGATCCGAGCCCTGCCGCGTGAGCTCTCGCGCGGTGGCCGGGTGCGCGAGAGCCGCCCGGAGGGCCTCGGGCGCCGGGAGCAGTACTACGCGGATCGAGCGCGGTTCTATCCCGACGCGCCGGCCGTGCTGGAGTTCGTGCCCGAGCCGGTCCTGGCCGGGGACGCGCTGAGCTGAGCCGAGCCGGGCTTCCGCGGACACCGCTGGCCCCGGGCACTTCGCCGCTTATGCCTAGAGTGGCCCGCGTGCTCGAGCCAGCCCCCCGCCACGCCGCGTGGCGTGCGACTTCGCTCAGACCGGGACCGGCGCGGCCGTGAGCGAACGCTTCGACACGCTCGTGGTCGGGGCCGGCTTCGCCGGCTCGGTGATGGCCGAGCGCCTGGCCTCCCAGTGCGGGCAGCGGGTCCTCGTCCTTGACCGCCGCCCGCACATCGCCGGCAACGCCTACGACGAGCACGACGAGCACGGCGTGCTCGTGCATCGCTACGGACCGCACCTCTTCCACGCGAACGCGACGCACATCGTCGACTACCTCTCGCAGTTCACCGACTGGTGGCCCTACGAGCACCGAGTGATCGCCAGCGTCGAGGGCAAGCTCGTTCCGCTTCCGATCAACCGCACGACGCTCAACGAGATCTACGGGCTCGACCTGCGCACCGAAGAGGAGGTGGAGCGCTTCTACGCCGAGCGCGCCGAGCCGGTCGAGCACATCCGCACCAGCGAGGACGTCGTCGTCGCCAAGGTCGGCCGCGACCTCTACGAGAAGCTCTTCCGGGGCTACACGCGCAAGCAGTGGGCACGCGATCCCTCCGAGCTGCACGCCTCGGTCTGCGGGCGCATCCCCATCCGCACCAACGCCGACGACCGCTACTTCAGCGACTCGCACCAGGCGATGCCGGCGGACGGGTACACCGCGATGTTCGCGCGGATGCTCGACCATCCCAACATCGAGGTGCGGCTGGGCACCGAGTGGGACGAGGTCCGCGACGACGTCGAGCACGACCGCCTCGTGTTCACCGGCCCGATCGACGAGTACTTCGATCATCGCTTCGGCCGGCTGCCCTACCGCTCGCTCGCGTGGGACCTGCGCACCGAGCCCACCCCCGACGGTGGGATGATCCAGCGCGTGGCCTCGATCAACTTCCCGAGCGAGGAGGTCCCGTACACGCGGATCACGGAGTTCCGCCACCTGACCGGCCAGCTTCGCCACACCCACTCGACGCTCGCCGTGGAGTACCCCCGTACGGAGGGCGACCCCTACTACCCCGTCCCGAGCGACGGCGCTCGTGCGCTGTACGAGCGCTACGCCGCCCTCGCGAGGGAGCACCTCGACGTGACCTTCGTCGGCCGCCTGGCTCGCTATCAGTACCTCAACATGGACCAGGTGGTAGGGCAGGCGCTCTCGACGTTCGAGAGGCTCGTGCGGTCGGGCGCCGTGGGCGCCGCGCCGGTCGCCGCGAGGCGTCTCGACTCTTGAGCCTCCGGGCGGACCGCGCGCTCAGGCCCGCTCGCGCTCGCGCTCGCGCAGCTCCACGCGCCTGATCTTGCCCGTCAGCGTCTTGGGCAGGTCGTCGGCGAACTCGATCAGGCGGGGGTAGGCGTAGGCGGAGAGGTGCTCGCGCACGAAGGACTTGATCTCCTGCGCGAGCTCGTCGCTCGCCTGATGGCCCTCGGCGAGCACCACGAACGCCTTCACCACGCTACCGCGCTTCGCGTCCGGTGAGGCCACCGCGGCCGCCTCGCGCACCGCCGGGTGCTCGATGCACGCCGACTCCACCTCGAAGGGCCCGATGCGATAGCCCGCGGAGATGATCACGTCATCGGCGCGGCCCGCGTACCAGTAGTAGCCGTCCTCGTCCTCCTGCGCGGCGTCCTTGGTGTGGAACCACTCGCCGCCGAAGGTCTCGCGGGCGTCCTCCTCGTTGTTCCAGTAGCCGAGCGGGTAGTGCGGGTTGGACCGGGCCCGCAGGCAGATCTCCCCGCGCGTGCCACGCTCCACCGGGCGCTCGTCCTCGTCCAGGATCCTCACCTCCCAGCCGGGCATGGGCTTGCCCATCGAGCCCTCGCGAACGTCCATAAACGGGAAGTTCGCGCACAGCGGGTATGACTCCGTGAGCCCGTAGTAGTCGAGCACCGTGATTCCGTACTGCTCGCGAAACCAGCGGATCGCCTCCGGGTTCAGCGGCTCCCCCGCCGAGCAGACGATGCGGAACTTCTGCGGGAAGCGCTTGCCGGCGTCCTTAACGCCCATCATCGCGCGCATCGCGGTCGGGGTCGTGAAGACGTTTGAGACCTCGTGCTTGGCGAGCACCGCGAGCTGCTGCTCGGGATCGAAGCCGCCCTTGCGCACGAAGACCATCTGCACGGCCCCGAGCCGCCACGGACCGAGCAGCGGCGCGATCCCCGCCGCCCACGCCCACTCGCCCATCCCGTGGAAGAGCTCTCCGTCCTGCACGTCGTGGCAGTAGGAGAACTCCTCGTGCGCGAGCAGGTAGCGGTGAGCGTGGAGGATGCCCTTGGCCAGTCCGGTGGTTCCGGAGGAGTAGTAGAGCTGGGCGGGGTCCTCGGCGGAGGTGTCGACCCGCTCGAACTCGGGCTCCCCCTGGGCGAGCAGGTCGTCATCGAGCACCAGGACCTCGTCGACCAGGGAGGCCTCGACGCGGTCGGCGTTCTCGGCGTTGGTGACGAGCACCTTGGCCTGCGAGTCGCGCAGGCGGTGACGGATGCCCTCGTCGCCGTAGAGCACCGACATGGCCAGGAGGATCGCTCCCACCTTCCAGGTCCCGAAGAACGCCGCCGCGGTCTCCGGCGTGGCGGGGAGGAGCATCGCCACGCGGTCGCCGCGCTCCACGCCGTGAGCGCGCAGGACGTTCGCGAAGCGGTTCGAGAGATCCTGGAGCTCGCCCCAGTCGACGCGACGCTCGTGGCCCTGCCAGTCCTCCCACACCATCGCGAGCTTCTCGCGCGGGTGCTTGTCGCACACGTCCTCCGCGATGTTGTAGTGCTCGGGCACGTTCCAGGAGTGCTCGGCGCGCGCCTCCTCATAGGTCACGTTCTCGAGCGCGGCGAGCGTCATGGCGGATCTCCTCGGGTGACGGGTCGGGGCCGGCATCGCTGGTGTACCCGGATCGCCGCAGACCCTCCCCATGGGGAGGGCCGAGTGGCGAATTGACGTCGACTATCGCGGGCAACTCGCCACTCGGCCGCGACGCGATCGCGCACGCATGGGCCAACCGGGACCTCCGGCGACGCCCGCGCTCGGCACCGTTAGCTGAGTATCTTGCTAATCTGCTAGCAGCAGGATCACCGTCTCACGCGAAGGAGTCGACCATTCGACACGCGCGACCTCGCCCTCCTACACCTCGGCCGCCCGCGGGCTGCTCAGGTAGCCCGCGGAGTCAGCGCGCGGTCCAGCCGAGGTCCATCGTGACCGGGGCGCCAGAGAACGAGCGGCCGCTCGGGCCGAGCAGGAAGGCGACGACGTCGGCGACCTCCTCCGGCTCGATCAGCCGCTTGACCGCATGCGGCGCGAGGATGACCTCCTCGAGCACCCGATCCTCGTCCATCCCGTGGACCTTGGCCTGCGAGGCGATCTGCGCCTCGACGAGTGGGGTGCGGACAAAGGCCGGGCAGACGGCCGCCGTGGTGATGCCGCGGTCGGCCCCCTCGAGCGCCAGTGTCTTCACGAGCCCGAGCACGCCGTGCTTGGCCGAGACGTACGCGGACTTGTACGGCGAGGCGACGAGCCCGTGGGCCGAGGCGATCGGCACGAAGCGTCCCTCGCCGCTGACCGCGAGCGCCTCCCACGCGTATCGCGCGAGCAGGAACGGGCTGGTGAGGAGGATCGCGACGATCGCATCCCAGCGGTCCTCGGGGAACTCCGCCACCGGCGCGACGTGCTGGAAGCCGGCGTTGGGGATCACCGCGTCGAGGCGTCCGAAGCGCTGGAGCGCGGCATCCACGGCGGCCCGGTTGCCCTCGCGAGTGGTGAGGTCGGCGGCGAAGGCCTCCCCCGGGCCGTCCTCGACGGCCTCCTTGTCGACGGCGAGGACCCGGAAGCCGTCGGCCTCGAGCCGCTCGGCGATCGCCCGCCCGATCCCGCTGGCGGTGCCGGTGACCAGGGCGGCGCGCTGCTCGGAGGCGCTGGACATCGCGTCAGCCTACCTCCCGAATCCCCGCTTACATACCGTCAGTAGACGATAGGATCCAGCCCATGCTCTCCCCCACCACCTGCCCCCCCACCGTCTCGCAGCCCGCGCTGTCCAGCGGCTTCGAGGTCTGGAACGCCATGGTCAAGGGTGCGACCGACTACTGGACCGGCGCGCTGAGCCGAGGCGCCACCCCGCTCGACGTGGCCCAGGACCTCACGAGGTGGTGGACGGAGATGACCCGCCGGCGCAAGCCGACGTGGGGCTCGCCGAACGAGATCGTCTTCGAGACGTCGGTGGCCCGCCTGCGCGACTTCTCGCAGGGCAGCGCCGACCGCGTGGTCCCCACCCTCGTCCTCCCTCCTCAGGCGGGGCACGACTCGTGCATCGTCGACTACTCCGAGCACCAGAGCCAGATGCAGACGGTCCGCGCGGCCGGGCTCACGCGCGCCTATTCGCTCGACTGGGTGGGTGCCACGCAGGCCAGCAAGCACTCGACGGTCGAGGACTACCTGGCCGGCATCGACCGCGCGGTGGAGGAGATCGGCGGTCCGGTCAACCTCGTCGGCGACTGCCAGGGAGGCTGGCTGGCGACGATCTACGCCGCGTTGTACCACGAGAAGATCCACACGCTGACGATCGCCGGCGCGCCCATCGACTTCCATGCCGGCGACGCGGTGATCCACGGCTACGTGCAGCTCTTCGACCAGAGCCTCGACATGGCCTTCTACCGCGCGGTGGTGGCGATGGGGAACGGGCTGATGAAGGGCGAGTTCATGCTGAACGGCTTCATCACGATCAAGCCCCAGGACGAGGTGGCCAAGCAGCTCGAGCTGCTCTCCCACCTCGACGACGCCGAGCACCTCGAGCGCTACACGCCCTTCGAGGACTGGTTCAAGCACACGCAGGACATCTCCGGCGACTTCTACCTGTGGATCGTCGAGCACCTCTTCCGCGACAACAAGCTGATCAAGGGCGAGCTCGAGATCGGCGGCGAGCGGGCCGACCTGCGCCGGATCTCCTGCCCGCTGAACCTCCTGGCCGGGGCGACCGACCACATCACCCCGCCGGCGCAGGTCTTCCGTGCCGCGGACTTCGTCTCCACGCCGGCCACGGAGATCACCCAGCGCACGACGAGCGGCGGGCACCTCGGGCTCTTCATGGGCCGCGAAGCGCTGCGCGAGTACTGGCCGCCGATCCTCGCCGACGTCGCCGCCCGCTCGAAGCAGCGCACCACACGGGCCCCGGCCCGGCGGCGGGCCAAGGCAGCGACTCCGCGCGGGCGCGCCCCGGCGATCCCGGCGCCGTAGCGCCTCGCTGAGCTCAGTCGCGGTCGGGGTCGACCTCCCGGGCGCGCTCGACGTGCTCCTCCTGGGCGCTGCGGTGGCGCTCGGCCTCCTCGCGGCGACGGCGCGCCTCCTCCTCGGCTTCACGCGCCTGAGCCTCTTCGATCTCGGCCGCCTGGCCGCGGCGCTCGGCCTCGGCGTCGCGCGCTCGGCCTTCGACCCGTCCCTCCTCGTGGCGGCGTGACCGCTGGCGCAGGCCGATCAGCGACCCGGACGCGAGCAGCAGCACCACGACGACCACGATCACGATGATGAGAGTCGTACTCATCGAAAAACTCCCCTTCCCTAGACGAAGGGTGGACCATAGAGCCATTCCCGGCGGCAGCACATGGACCGGTTCGTTTGCGCGCGCCCTGGGCGCGGGTACCCGGTGAGCGGGGGAAGGCGAGGCGCTTAGCCGCTCGTCGTCCGACATCGCTTGGAGAGGAGACGGGTATGCAGCACGACATCGACACGGTCGTGGGATGGCGCAAGCGCAAGGTCATCGACCGCGACGGCGACAAGATCGGCCGCTTCGAGGAGCTCTACCTCAGCGGAGGAAGCCAGCGACCGGAGTGGGCGGCCGTGAGCACGGGGCTCTTCGGCCTCAAGCACTCGCTTATCCCGCTCCACGACGCGCAGGAGGTCGGCGAGGACATCCAGGTTCCGCTCGAGGCGGCCCAGGTCAAGGATGCGCCCCGCGTCGACCCCGACGGCGATCTATCCGACGAGGAGGAGCGCCGGCTGTACTCGCACTACGGCCTGCAACGCTCGGGGGCGAGCGGCGGCACCGGAGAGGGTGCGCGAGGCGCAGAGCGCCAAGGCGGAGAAGGCAGGGACGAGCGCGGCGCCGCGGGCGCCGGCACGGCCGGCTCGGATGACGACGGCGAGCGCGGCGGCGAGCGCGAGCCGCGCGAGGCCGATCACGCGGGCTCGGGCTCCGGGCTCGAGCGCGGCCGGGACGCACAGGGCGAGGGCGACCGCTCCGGCGAGGGCGACGAGCAGGGCGGCGGCCGGCTACGGCGCCACGTCGTCACCGAAGAGGTGCACCACCGCACGGTGCGCACCGAGGAGGGGGAACCCGAGCGGTAGGCGACCGCTCAGCGCGACGGCTTCCTCGCCGCCGCCCCGCCCTGACCCACGAACGCCGCGTAGACCTCCTCGAGCGCCCGCCGCTGGCGTGCGCTGAGTCGTTGGTCGGCGCGGATCGCCGTCAGCGTGTGGCTATCGGCGACTTCGCCGCTCTCGCCCTCGTCGTCCTCCGCGATGCCCGCCTGCTCGTAGAGGGCCTCGGCCGAGGTCCTCAGGTTGCGCGCGATCGACTCCACCACGCGCTCTGACGGTGCGCGCAGACCGCGCTCGATCTGCGAGAGGTAGGGGTTCGAGATGCCCGCAAGCGAGGCGAACTGACGCATGGACAGCTCGCTCAGCTCCCGCTGGCGGCGGATGATCTCGCCGAGCGCGCCCGTGGGATCCTTGCGCCGCGCCATCGTGGTTCAGGGTAGTGGCCGGGCGGGAAGACGGAGGGGGAGGGATGGCGGAGCAGAGGCCCACACCGGAGCAGGAGGCGAGGCGCCTCTACGAGGACGCCGAGGCGAAGACCGCGGCCGCGATGGAGCAGCTCGTGGGGCGCGAGGCGTTCGGCGAGCTCCTGGCCAAGATGACGGAGAACGTCGTCGCCCTGACCAAGATCGGCAACGACGTCCTGGACCTGGCGGTGCGCAACCTGCGCGTGGCCAGCCGGCGCGACATCGCCCGGCTCGGAGCGCAGATGGCTCGTACCGAAGACAAGCTCGAAGTCGTTCTCCAAGAGGTCGAGGCGCTGCGCGCCGAGCGCGAGGAGCGGCCGGCGGCGCGGCGGCGCGGCGGGGGCACGAGCGGCAACGGGGCCTCCGCCTCCAGCCGCACCCGCCGCGCGCGGAGCACGGGCGCCAAGTCCTAGATGAGCGCGCTCGGCCAGCTCGCGCGCGCTCCGGTGGCGGCGGTCGAGTTCGCCAACATCCTCCTGACCCAGGGCGACGCGACGATCGGCGCCACCCCGCGCGAAGTGGTCTGGACGCACCGCAAGACGACGCTCTACCGCTACCGGAGCGTCCAACGCCGGCATCCGGTGCCGCTGCTGCTCGTCTTCGCGCTGATCAACCGGCCCGACATCTTTGACCTGCGGCCCGGCAACTCGTTCGTCGAGCACCTGCTCGACGAGGGCCTCGACGTCTTCCTCCTCGACTGGGGCGAACCCGGCGAGGAGGACGCCGACGTCGGACTCGAGCACCTCATCCTGGACGAGCTCCACTCTGGCGTGCGCGAGACGCTTCGCGCGGCGGCCGGCGAGGAGGTCTCGCTACTCGGCTGGTGCATCGGCGGCACTCTCTGCGCCGCCTACGCGGCGCTGCACCCGGCGGGGCCGGTGCGCAACCTCGCGCTGCTCACCACCCCGATCGACACGACCGGCTCGCTCTACGCGAGCTGGGTGGCGCGCGACTCCTTCGACGTCGACCTCGTGACCGAGGCCTACCCCGTCGTCCCGGGCGCGATGATCGACTGGGCCAACAAGCTCATGAAGCCCGTGACGAACTGGTGGACCACCTACCGCCGGCTCTGGGAAGGCGTGCTCGAGGGCCAACCGCGCCGCGAGGCCTACCAGGCGATGGCCAAGTGGGTGGCCGACAACCCACCGTTCCCGGGACGGGCCTACCGAGACTGGATCACCTGGATGTACAAGGAGAACCGGCTCGCGCGCGGGGGACTGCGGCTGCGTGGCCGCCGTGTGGATCTCGCGGAGATCCAGCAGAACCTGCTCGTCGTGACGGCGGGCGCCGACCACATCGCCCCGCCGGCCGGGACGGTGCCGATCCTCCGGCTCGTGCGCTCCGGCGACGTCACGCACATCGACCGTCCCGGTGGTCACATCGGGTTGATGGCCGGCTCCAAGGCGCGCGAGGAGATCTGGCCGGACATCGCGGGCTGGCTCCGGGACCGCTCGGGCCGCTGAAGTCAAGAGATCGAGAGAGGGAGAACCAGCACCATGTCGACGACCACCTCGCAGGCGCAGGAGCACGGAACGCAGCACAGCGACAAGCTGAAGGGGCGCGTCGCGCTCGTTACGGGAGGCACGCGCGGCATCGGCGCCGCGATCTGCCGCAGCCTCGCCCAGCAGGGCGCCACGGTGGCCGCCGGCTACTCGAGCAACAAGGACAAGGCCGAAGCGCTCGCGGAGGAGCTGCGCGAGACGGGAGTGGAGGCCAGCTGCCACCAGGGCAACATCGGCGTGCCCGACGACTGCCGGCGCACCGTCAAGGAAGCGCTCGAGGCGCACGGGCGCCTGGACATCGTCGTCAACAACGCCGGGATCACCGCCGACCACTCGGTGCTGAAGATGGCCGACGAGGAATGGCAGAAGGTGCTCGACGTCAATCTCTCCGGCGCGTTCTTCATGTCCAAGGCGGCGCTCGAGCACATGCTCGAGCGAGGCAGCGGGCGGATCGTGAACATCTCCTCGATCATCGGCCAGATGGGCAACATCGGGCAGGCGAACTACGCGGCGTCGAAGTCCGGGCTCTTCGGGCTGACGATGACGCTCGCGCGCGAGGCCGCCCAGGCCCTGCAGAAGCAGGACAAGCTCGAGCCCGACGGCCTGGGGATCACGGTGAACACGGTGGCCCCCGGGTTCATCGAGACCGACATGACCGACGCGGTGCCCGAGAAGGTGCGCGAGCAGCTCATGAAGCAGATCCCGCTCGGCCGGCTTGGGCGGCCCGAGGAGGTCGCCCGGGTGGTGCACTTCCTGTGCGCCGACGCGTCCTCCTACATCACGGGACAGGTCTGGGCGGTCAACGGAGGGATGGAGATGTCGGGGTCCTGACCGCACGGGGTCCCCCGAGGCGCGCCGCCGTGCTCGGCGCGCCCGGGCGGCGGCGCCACATCGGGCGGCAAGAGCGCGAGCGGCGAGCCTCCGACGCCGCTAGTCCTCTTCCTTTTGGCGCTCCTTGATCTTGCCCTCGAGCTGGGACATGACGTCGGGGTCGCGCAGCGTGGTGACGTCGCCGAGCTCGCGGCCCTCCGCGATGTCTCGCAGCAGCCGCCGCATGATCTTCCCTGATCGCGTCTTGGGCAGGTCGTCGGCCCAGATGATGCGCTTGGGTCGCGCGAACTTCCCGATCTTCGTGCCGACGTGCTCGCGGAGCTGGGTCACGGTGTCGTCGTCACCCTCGCGATTGCCCCCGAGCGTGACGAACGCGGCGATGGCCTGCCCGGTGTCCTCGTCGGTCTGGCCGATCACCGCCGCCTCGGCGACGGACTCGTGCGAGACGATCGCCGACTCGATCTCCGCAGTCGACAGGCGGTGGCCCGAAACGTTCACCACGTCGTCGATGCGCCCGATGATCCAGTAGTAGCCGTCCTTGTCCTTGCGCGCGGCGTCGCCCACCAGGTAGGTCTCGGAGCCGAACTTCTCGAAGTAGGTCTCCTTGAAGCGCTCGTCGTCCCCGTAGAGCGTGCGCAGCATCCCCGGCCACGGGCGGGTGAGCACGAGCAGCCCCTGCCCCTCCTCCACCGGCTTGCCGTCGCTCTCGCCCCACACCTCGGCCTTGATTCCCGGGAAGGGCTGGGTGGCCGAGCCCGGCTTGGTCGAGGTGATGCCCGGCAGCGGAGAGATCATGATCCCGCCGGTCTCGGTCTGCCACCACGTGTCGACGACCGGGCAGCGCTCTCCCCCGATCACCTTGTGGTACCAGAGCCATGCCTTGGGGTTGATCGGCTCGCCGACCGAGCCGAGCAGACGGAGCTTGGAGAGGTCGTGCTTGTTGGGCTCCTCCGCTCCCCACTTCATGCACGCGCGGATCGCCGTGGGCGCCGTGTAGAAGATGGTCACGCCGTAGCGCTCGCAGAGCTCCCACCAGATGTCCTTGGCCGGGTAGTCCGGCGCGCCCTCGTACATGACGCTCGTCGCCCCGTTGGCCAGCGGCCCGTAGACGATGTAGGAGTGCCCGGTGACCCAGCCCACGTCGGCCGAGCACCAGAAGACGTCCTCCTCGGGCTTTAGGTCGAAGACGTACTTCGTCGTGCACGCCACCTGGGTCAGGTAGCCGCCGGTGGTGTGGAGGATCCCCTTCGGCGCGGCGGTAGAGCCCGAGGAGTAGAGGATGTACAGCGGGTGCTCGGCGTCGAGCGCCTCGGGAGGGCACTCGGCGTCGGCCTTCTCGCACACCTCGTGGTACCAGTGGTCGCGGCCCTCGGTCATCGGCGCGTCGTTCTCGGCGTGCCGGACCACGACGATCGTCTCCAGCGAGTCGAGCGACGCCATCTCCGCGTCGACCTGCTCCTTGATCGGCGCGGTCTTGCCCTTGCGCCGGGCGCCGTCGACGGTGATGAGCGCCTTGGCCTTGGAGACCTCCATGCGCTCCTTGACCGACCCGGCCGAGAAGCCGCCGAACACGACGTTGTGGGGAGCGCCGATGCGCGCACAGGCGAGCATCGCCACCACCACCTCGGGGATCATCGGCAGGAAGATCCCCACCACGTCGCCCTTCTCCACGCCCAGGTCCTTGAGGGCGTTGGCGAAGCGCTGCACGTCACGGTGCAGCTCCGCGTAGGTGATCTCGCGCTCCTCGCCCTCCTCCCCGCGCCAGTGGAAGGCCACCCGCTCGCCGTTGCCCGCCTCCACGTGCCGGTCGAGGCAGTTGTCGGAGACGTTGAGCTTGCCGTCGGCGAACCACTTCACGAACGGGGCGTTCGAGGAGTCGCAGCCCTGCGTCGGCTTCTCGAGCCAGCGCAGCTCCTCGGCCTGTGTCTTCCACCACCCTTCCCAGTCCTTCTCGGCCTCCTCGTAGATCGAGGGATCGTTGAGGAGCGCATGCTGCTTGAACTCCTCGGGAGGATCGAAGAGCTCGATTTCGAGCATCCGCTCGAGCTCGTGCTCGAGCTCCTCCCCCGCCAGCTTGGTCTGGGTATCTGCCATGTCCTTGCTTTCCTGATCGATCAGTCGCGCTTGAGCGCGATCACGGGCGCGACGATGCGGCCGAACGTCGAGTTGGTCACTCCGGCGAACGAGGCGTACCAGGCGGCGATCGCGGTGGCGATGCCGAGGTAGCCGCCGATCTTCACCGTGTCCATGTTGCCGCCGTAGTTGCCGAAGCCGAGCACGAAGTACGTCACGGCAAGCAGGATGAACACGAGCGCGATCGCTGCCGTCGTGCGCAGCGAGGCGATGAACATGTAGGCGGTGAAGATGCCCCATGCGATGAGGTAGAGGCCGATCGCATGACCCTCGACCGTCTTGCCCTGCATCGTCAGCTCCTTGAGGTAGCCGAACTGGCCAAGGGCGAAGAACGACAGCCAGAACGCGCCGAACGACGTGAAGGCGACGGCACCGAACGTGTTGCCGGTACGAAACTCCCACATGCCGGCCAGGAGCTGGGCGAGGCCGCCGAAGGCGAAGGCCAGGCTGAGCACGACCGGCAGCGTGTTCGGCTTCATGCCTCCCTGGCCGAACAGGCCGGCGTTGGCGCAGCTGAGCATGAAGGTCGTCGTGGCGAATCCGGCGAGTCCGAGCGGACCGGGATCGGCCGGGGTCCAGCCCCCGCCGCCGTGGCCGCCTCCACCGCCGCCGCCACCGGGCGTGGTGGCCACATCGCGCGCTCCGCGCGGGGCGATGTCGTCGTCGTCGTGAGCGCGCGAGCGTGCACCTTCGCGAGCGGCTCCTGGACGGTCTGCTGCAGACATGCTCTCTCCCTCTGTCGATGAGCGTTCCTGCTGACGCCTTACCCGCTCAGCGGACGAGTAACGCGTATCGAAGCGCGAAACGCTCAGCGGCGCTTCTTGCGCTTGCGCCGCGCGGCGCCCGGACGGGCCGGCGCGCCCGGGCGGGGCGACTCGGAGGAGGGCATCGCCGGAGCGGACGCCGGGACAGCGGCGCCACGGCCGCGGGAGGCGTCCTCGCCGCTCGGGCTCGCCCCGCGCCCTGCGGCCTCGCGCTGCTCCTGGAGGGTCGGCCAGGGCTCGGCCTGTCCCGTGCGCCACGCCGGCGGGAGCCTCCCCGGCCAGCGACCGGAGAAGAGGTAGGCGAGGGCCAGGAGCCAGAAGGCGGGCAGGATCGGGACGCCGCTGGCGAGCGGCAGGAGCACGAGGATCCCGATGAGGACTCCCACGTAGCCCATGAGCTTGGGGAGCAGGCCGACGCGCATGGCGTTCAGCGACAGGAAGACGATCGATACGAGCAGCGCGAAGGTCACGCCGAGCTGTATGAGGCCGACGGTTCGCAGCGGCCCGGACCCGAAGAGGTCCACCGCCTGCTGGTAGGTCTGGCCGAAGGAGGAGAAGAACTTGCCGAGCTGGCTCGCGAACAGGCCCTGGAAGACGAGCCCGAAGGGAGGCAGCGCGGCCTGCACGGCGGTTCCCACGAGCGCCGCGCCGATGGCCCCGACCATCAGGATGTAGCGGAAGACCGCCGGCAGCTCCGGCCGGCGGCCGCGCGTGGCCCGGTAGAGGTGGTAGAGCGTCGCCACGAGCGCCAGGTCGCCGAGCGCCTGGAGGATCGAGGCGATGGTGAGGACGGCACCGTGGCTCTCCAGGACGACGAACTTCGAGAGCTGGTTGCGCGCCACGGTTCCCAGGCCGAAGACGATGGTGAGCGACGCGGCAAGCGGCAGGAGCGCCGCGGCGACGGTCAGTGGAACCGCCCACCGGCGGGCCCCGGCCTCGTAGCGCAGCTGCTCGGCGGGGCTCACCGACGCCACGCGACCGCCGCTCGACGGAGAGACCCCCACGCTAGGCCCGTTGGCGCGGCGGCGTGTTCGGGCGCACCGGGCGGCGGCTCAGCGGCGTCGACTCGCCCGGGGGACGGGCGGGGACGTACTCCGTGTCCTCGGGCTCGATGAGGCGCGCGAGCCGCTCGCCGACGCCGAGCAGGAGGTCCAGCCCGGGCTCCATGACGCGGATGAGCGCCTCGAACCGGCCGCGGATCTTGACCTGCCGGGGGGTGGGCGGAGCCATCGCGCGCCAGTCTACGCGTGCGCGGGCCGCGGTCTCGTCCCTTACACTCGCCCCCGGGATGCTTATCCGCGACGTCATGACGGTGTCGGTCGTCTCGGCCGATCCGGGCACCGCGGTGCGCGAGGTGGCCGAGCTCATGCGCGAGCGCAACGTCGGCTCGGTCGTCCTCGTCCGCGACGGAGCGCCCGTCGGCTTTCTCACCGATCGCGACCTGGCGCTCAGCGTGCTCGCCGACGCCCGCGATCCCGCCGAGCGGGCCGAGGATCACGCGTCGGCCCCGGTCATCACCGTCGAGCCCGGGATGGAAGTCGAGGAGGCGGCCGAGCTCATGGTGCGCCACGGCATCCGGCGGCTCCCCGTGGTCGACGGCAGCCGGGTGACGGGGATCGTCACCCTCGACGACCTCGCGGCACGGACCGGCGACCTCGAGCTCGCCCACCACATGACGAGCCAGGTGACGCGCGCAGCGCTTCCCGACTTCTACTTCCACCAGCGCGGGGAGTAGGCGGGCGCCAGCGCGCCGTCGCTACGCGGCGCGCGCGAGCAGGCTCCGCACCGCGGCGAGTGGCTCCCCGGTGACCCCGGACGTCAGCGCGCCGGGCAGCAGGCCGGCGAGGGCGGCCGCGGTGGCGCGCACGTGCGGCGCGGGCGCCTCACCGGCGAGCACCGCGACCGGCGCGGCGATCGCGCCGAGCTCTCGGCGGGTGACCGGCCAGCTCGCCAGCCCGCCGTAGTCGGCGAAGAACGCCCGGTGCGCCGCCCGGGCGCGCGCGAGCTGCGCGGGCGAGGCGGCGGGTAGCCGGCCGGCGAGCCAGCGCTCGACCGCCGCCTCGGGGCCGTGCTCGCGGAGCGCGTCCTCGAGGGCCAGCCGCTCCTCGGCCAGAGGCTCGGTCGCCTCGGGTCGCAGGGCGAAGAGCGGCGGCGCGACGAGCACCGCGCCGCGCACGAGCGAAGCGTGGCGCCCGAGCAGGTCGAGGGCGACGAGCGCCCCGAAGTCCTCCGCCCACAGCACGGCCGGCGCCGCGTCGAGCTCGCGGAGCAGCGCGGCGGCATCCTCGGCCTGCTCGTTGACGGTCGTGCGCTCGTAGGGCTCGGGCGCTCCGCTCCCCCCGTAGCCCCGGCGGTCGAAGGCGATCACCCGCGCCTCGCCGGCGAGGGCGTCGAGCGCCGACTCCCACCCCGCGGCGTCGGCCGCCATCCCGTGGACGAGCAGCACCGGCGGGCCCGCTCCGCGCTCCCGGTAGGTCAGCTCGACGCCGGCGCCCTCGACTCTCGACCCCATCTGGCGGGCAGCGTAGTGGCGCCCGGTAGCATCCCCGGCATGGAAGGATTCGGAGGCCTGTTCGGCGACCCCGAGGAGCTGCAGCGGCGCATGGCCGAGATGGCCGAGCAGATGCAGGGCGCCCAGCGCCTCGCCTGGGCCGACAACGCGATCAAGCTGGCGGTCGACCTGACCGTCGCCGCCGTCAACCGGGTGAACATCCAGGGCACGACCGAGCAGCAGGCCGAGCAGATCCGCGGGGTAATGGCGGTCGTCTTCCCCGAGGCGGTCACGCTCGTGCGCGAAGCGCGCGAGGGCCTGCAGTAGCGACCGCGCCGGGGACCGCGCTACGCGGCGCCGCGTGCCGCCGCGCGATCGGCCGCGTGCTCCTCGCGCCCGCGGCGCATGACCTCCCTGAACGAGCGGAAGCGGAACACGAGCGCCAGCGCGCCGAAGGCGATGAGGAGCGAGGAGGCGGCGATGGCGACCTCCTGCCCCACGGAGTAGGCCGCCACCGTGGCGGCCGGGGCCTTGGCGGCGAAGACCTTGAGCAGGATCGCCTGCTGCACCCCCGCCCCGCCCGGGGTGAGGGGGAGGGCGGTGGCGATCGTGTTGGTGGCCTGGACGAGCAGCACCCCCCGCACCGAGCCGCCGACGTGGAAGGCCTCGAGCAGCGACCAGTAGGCGGCGAGGCGGAAGAGGGCGCCGAGGCCCTGCACGGCGGCCATCTCGCGCAGCCAGCGTCGCCGGTCGGTGAGGATCGTGAAGCCCTGCTTGACCCGCGCCCAGAACGCGCGGACGCGCGCGGAGAGGAGCGCGAAGCCGACGAGGGCGAGCACGCCGATCGCGGTGAGCAGGAAGAGCGTGAAGCGCGGGTGCGCCGCGAGGTAGGACAGGTCGAACGCCCCGAGCTTGGAGAAGTCGGGCGGCTTGGGAAACACTCCCTGGGTGAAGGCGAAGCCGAGCGTGATCACCGCCAGCAGGGCGTCGAAGACGTGCTCGCACAGGAAGCTCGAGGTGATCGCGGGGTAGCTCGAGCGGGGCACCGAGGTCTTGGTCAGGAAGACCTTCATGGCCTCGCCCCCACGGAATGGGATCACGTGGTTGACGCCGTAGGCGGTGACGTAGGCGCCCCAGATGCGCCGCCACGGGAAGGGCTCGGCAGGGTAGGCGGCGCGCAGGGCGTTGAAGTAGGCCCGCGTGCGCAGCGCGATGTAGACGTGGAAGCAGGCGAGGCCGGCGAGCAGCCATCCCCACCTGAGGTCGGCCAGGTTCTGAAAGAACTGGCCGGCGCCGTGGAGGAAGGAGCCGATGTCGGCGAGCGGGAGCACGCCTCTCGGAGCCTACGGGGCCACCTGGGCGAGCAATAGAGTCATCGGTGTGATCACGGATCCGGAGGTCGAGCGCTACGTCGAGGAGCACACCTCGCCGCCGGCCGAGCACCTGGCCGCACTCGCCGCCGAGACCCGGGCGACGCTGCGCGCCCCGCAGATGCTCACGGGCGCGGTCGAGGGTCGCTTCCTCGAGATGCTCGTGTGGTGCAGCGGCGCGCGGCGCGTGCTGGAGATCGGGACCTACAGCGGCTACTCCGCGCTCTCGATGGCCGCCGCCCTGCCGCCCGGGGGACGGATCGTCACCTGCGAGATCGATCCCGACCACGCCGAGTTCGCCCGTCGCCACATCGCCTCGAGCCCGCACGCCGCGGCGATCGAGGTCCGGCTCGGGCCGGCGCTCGAGACGATCGAGTCGCTCCCCGGTCCGTTCGACCTGGTCTTCGTCGACGCGGACAAGGAGGGCTACCCCGACTACTACGAGGCCACGGTCCCCAAGCTCGCCGAGCGCGGACTGCTGGTGATCGACAACACCCTGCGGGGAGGCGGAGTGGTCTCACCGGACGATGCCGACGAGCGCACGCGCGGAATGGCGAGCTTCAACGAGCGCGTCCGGGCCGACCCACGGGTGACGAGCGTGATCCTCACCGTGCGCGACGGGGTCACGCTCGTGCGGCGCGCACCATGAGCTCCATCTCAGAAGCGGTGGCGAGCGAGTTGCAGCACGTGCCGGCGATCTTCGGTGAGGGCGGTGAGAGCGGGCACCATTTCGCTGGTGACGAGTCCGTGCTCGCCCATGAGCTCGTCGACGACCTTGAAGGACTCGGCGATGCGCTCGGGAGAGCCGATGACGATGGTCAGGACGGGTACGTGTCGCCGGAGTTGCAGCAGCTTGTCGCCGTGCGGTGGCCGGTCTCCGTGAAAGCCCCATATGCCGCGGAGGACGGTCGCTCCGGTGCCTCCGGTCTCGCGTAGCCGACGGACGAGGGCCACATGTAGCGGCGTCCCGTCGTGCCGGCCCTGCTCGTAGCTGTAGACCATGAGCTTCTGCCAGAGCGCCATGCCATGCTCGTCGGCTCCGGGCAGGGAAGTGGGCTCTGCGATCCGCTTACCGTCGCGTTTGCAGATGCGCACTCGCTCGAGGGTGATTAGCGGGCTTTGAAGCAGTCCGCCAAGCTCGGGCAGCACACGACCGATCCGCTCTCCCGATCCCACGGCGATGATCATCAAGGGCACGTTGGCGTTGCGCCCGAAGAATCGCGCGCGCTCGCGTGTGCCGTGCGTGGTGCCATCGACGCCAAGCAGGACGGTGGCGCCGGCGATGCCGCGGCGGTAGAGCAGATCACACACCGCGAGGAAGGCCGGGGTGCGGAACACGCGCTCTTGGCGTCCGACGTAGACGGTGAGCTTCGTGGCTTCGTGCATCTCCTCGGGCAGGTCGACCGGACCGATCTCACCGGTGAGCATCCGTGCTCGTTCGAGGGTGATCAGGCCGCGGTGCTCGAGGGCCGCTACATCGGGGAGTACCTGCTCGATGTGCTCACGGGTGTCCACCGCCACCGAGACGACCGGCAGGTCTTCGGAGAGCGTCAGCAGCCGGTCGGTGCGCAGGTGGTGCTTGAGACCGAAGCCCTCGGCGCCGCGAAGAAGGATGCTCGTCTGGAGCTTGTGGCCGCCGTAGAGCTCGAGGAGGGCGTCGGCGACGAGTCCGTGCTCGGTGCGGTGGCGTTCTCCGAAGTAGGTGGTGAGCTTGAGGCAGTCCTCGTTCACCAGTGTGCTCCTAGAGTGCGTCCCAGTGCTGCGGCGCCAAGCCCCAGGGTGACGCTCAGGGCGATGTTGCTGGTGGCGTTGCGAAGCTCCCCGGCTTCGACGAGGCGATGGCTCTCGAGCATCCAAGTCGAGAACGTGGTGTAGGCGCCGACGGCGGCGGTGCCGGCGAGTATGGCGAGATCTCCGCCGACGGTGAGGCCGGTGTGGAAGCCGAGGACGACCGCGCCGGTGAGGTTGACGATCAACGTCCCATACGGAAGGTCACGTCCGACCCGCGACCCGATGACGGCGTCGACGCAGAAGCGAAGCAGTGCGCTAAGCGGCCGCGAGGGCGTAGCGGTGGGCGTCCAAGATCTTGAGGAGCTCCACTTGCACGGTCGAGAAGGTGGTGAAGGCCCCGCAGAACCCGATGCCCACCAGCGGCCGCCGGTAGGTCGAGAGGGGAAGGCGCTCCTGCAACCGGGTGGCGAAGTAGCCGAGCAGGAAGGCGCCAAGGACGTTCACCGCCAGCGTGAGCCACGGAAAGCCGGGCGGCGTACCAGCTCCGGTCGTCGCTAGGCCGGCGCGGGCGAGCGCGCCGATTGCGCCCCCCGTGAAGATCGCCGCCAGCTCTCGTCGATCGAGGCGAGGCATAGACGCTCAGCCCTGCTTCGCCGCCGCCCGCGAATGTCCTGGACGGCAACCCCCGGCAGATGAACGGCGCATCCACCCGCCCAGCCGAAGAGGAAGATCGCCACGCCTTGCAGGGTTCTACCACCCATCTCGAAGAGGACACCAAGCAGCGCCGACGCGAGGCAGACGGCCACCTCCACGTAAAGGATCTCGCGCCGAGCGCGCGGCATCAGTGCTGTTGCTCTTTGTACCGGCGGCGACTGTCCTCGAGCACTCCCAGACCCTCTTCGGCCGAATACCAGCCCTCCACCGTCACTTCCTTGCCCTCGGGCTGCTTGTATATGGAGAAGAAGTGGGAGATCTCGTCCCGCAGAGGCGCGGGGAGGTCCTCTAGGCGGTTCATGTGGCTCCAGTTTGGGTCGCGCCGCGGCACGCACAGGAGCTTGTCGTCCTGGCCTTTGTCGTCGCGCATCCGGAAGAGGCCGATGACCTTTCCCTCAATCCGGCACCCGGGAAACGTCGGCGCCGATACGCAGATCATGACGTCGAGGGGATCGCCGTCGGTGGCCATCGTGTCCGGGACGTAGCCGTAGTCGGTGGGGTAGACCACGGAAGAGAACAGGAAGCGGTCGAGCTTGATCGCGCCCAGCTCCAGATCGAGCTCGTACTTGTTGCGAGATCCCTGAGGGATCTCGACGATGCACAGGATCGGATCGTTCATCGTTCGTGGTCTCCCACGATGAGGACTGGCACGGTCGATTGGGCGACGAGCTTCTCCGCCGCCCCCTTCAGCAGTAGCCGTCCGGCTTGGCCGCCGTGATGGTGGCCGGCGACGATGAGATCGAAGCCATGCTCGTGGCAGTGGTCGAGCAGCGCCGTGATGGGCTCGTCGCCTTCGAGGATCTCGTGCGTGACCGCGACGCCGGCGCGCTCGGCGCGGTCGCGCACGTCTGCGAACGTATCTTCGAGGTAGCCTCGCGCCGCCTGCGCTGAGTCCTCGCGATCGGCTTTCGTCTCGGCGTGAGCCGGCGAGTTCGCGACGGAGGCCGCCACGAGCTCGACGTCGTAGCGGCGGGCCAGGTCGATGGCCAGGTCGAACGCGCGCACGGCAACGTTCGATCCGTCCCAAGCGATGAGGATGCGCTGGAACATCAGCGCAGGATGGGGATGAGGGCGAGCATGACGATAAGCGCGGTGAGCATGTAGAGCAGGTAGGCGCCGAGCCGTCCCGACTGCAGGCGGCGGGTACGCGCCGCGGCGGCCAGCGCGATGCGCGACGCAGGCGCGTAGAGGAAGCGGTCGACGGCAAGGACCACGCGAGTCTCGAGCACCAGGCGGCCTTGCGAGGCTTCACCGGCGTCCGGCCGCAGCGTGCTGCGGTACCCGAGCGGGCCGCTCAGTACGACGCGGATCGGATTGGAGTAGGCCGAAGGCCGATACTGGACCCGGGCAAGGTCGGCTCCGCTGCCGGTGACCCATACCGGCGCACGCCGCGCGGGGCCGCGCCGCGCCACGGCGACCAACGCGCCGGCGAGGAGCGCGAAGGCGGGCAGGACGATGCTCAGCCAGGTGGGCGCCAGGAGCGAGAACTCCTTGAACACGGGACCGAGGACGAGCGGATGCTTGATCGACGTCGCGGCGGGGTCGAAGCCCAGAACGGATCGCAGGCCGGCCCCGAGGAGGTGGATCTCCCACGGGGCGGCGGCGCCGAGGAAGAGGGTGAGCACTCCGAGGGGCAGTATCCCCAAGGCCCAGCGGGTGGGCTCACGTATGGCGGCCAAGACGGCGGAGCGTGCGCGGCCCAGGAAGAGGAAGCCGTAGAGCTTGGCGAAGGCCAGGAGACCCAGGCCGGCGGTGAGGGCGAGGGTAGCGGCGGCCAGCGCGCAGAGCAGGCGGGCGAGCAGGGTGGGCAGGCGAAAGCTCTGCAGAAGCGCCTGGAAGGTGAACCACTCACTGACGAATCCGCCCAGAGGCGGGATGGCGGCCAGCGTGAGGGTGGCCAGTCCCATGCCCACCGCGGTCGGCGAGAGGCGCTTGCTCAGGCCACCGAGCGGATCGAGCGAGTGCTGGCCGGTGGCCTGCTCGATCCGGTCGGCCGCCACGAGGGCAAGCGTCTTGGCCAGCCCGTGGGCGCACAGGTGTAGCGTTGCGGCCAGCAATCCCGCGGCGGCAAGCGTGCGGTTGTGCGCCGCTTGGCCGAGTAGCGCCACGGCGAAGCCCAGCAGCGCGATGCCGGTGTGCTCCACGGTCGAGAACCCGAGAAACCGGCGCAGCTCGTCCTGGGTGAGGGCGTAGACGATTCCGGCGAGCGCCGTGATCGCACCGAGGATGAGCAGTGCGTCGCCCCACCACGTGGGGGCCGGCCCGAGCACCGAGAAGACGAACCGCCAGAGCCCATAGAACCCGGCGGCGAGCGCCACCGAGAGCGATGCCGCGCCCGCGCGCGGCGCCGCGCCGTAGCCAGCCGGAAGGGCTCCCTGGAGGGGAAGGATCCCGACCTTGGTCCCGAACGCCACGATGAACAGGACGAAGAGCACGTCACGCGTCCCGGTGGGCAGAGCGTCCGCGTGAGCGGCCCAGACGCCAAGCGAGAAGCTGCCCGTGCGCCCGTAGAGGAGCGCGAAGGCGGCGAGCAGCGCCGCCCCCCCGATCTTGGTCAGGCCACCGGTGAGATAGCCGGCGAGGAGCGCTCCGGGCCTTTCACGGTCAGCGCTGGCCAGGAGATAGATGACCACGGTCAGGCTCTCCCAGCCCAGGAAGAAGAGAAAGGCGTTGTCGGCTCCCACCGCGACCGCCACGGCGAGCAGCAGAACGGCGTGCAGGCCGACGATGGGACGGCGGGCGGGCAGCTCGAGATACGCCAGCGACACCGCGGCGCCGGTGATTCCGGCCAGGGCGAGGAACACGCCCGCCAGGCCGTCGGCCCGCAGGGCGCTTGCCCCAAATCCGAGCCACGAGCCGAGGTGCAGCACGAGCGCGCCGCCGTGCAGAGCCGCGAAGATTCCCGCCGCAGCCAGGAGGGCGCTGCCGGCCGCGGAGAGTCCGGCGGAGGCACGCGACGAGCTGAGCGCCGCCAGCGCACCGGCGGCCAGGCCGCCCATCGCGAGGGCGTAGAGAACGCTCACGCCGGCTCTCCGATGAGCCCGACGGCGAGCAGCAGCCCGTGGAGGAGCGCGATCGGGCTGGGAGGCGAGCCGGGCACGTAGACGTCCACGGGGAGCACGGCATCCACGCCGCCGAGCGTCTGGCCGGTGGAGGAGGTGAGTCCTCCGGAGCACGCGTCGGTGCCGGCGGCCACCACCGCCTTGGGCTCCGGCATCACGTCCCATGCGCGCTCCAGCGGGCCGCGCATCGGTCGTGTCACTCCGCCGGTGACGAGCAGGACGTCCGCGTGGCGCGGAGCCGCGGTGAAGAAGAGCCCGAGGCGCTGAATGTCGTAGTACGGGTTGAGGAGGGCTTGGATCTCCCATTCCTCGGCGCCGTCAGACCCGGCGTCGACGTGGCGGATGTGCACGCTGCGCCGCAGCGCCCGCACGCGCTCTCCCAGCGCCGCACGGATCGGCTCGGGATCTTCGCTCTGAGCGCCGACGACGAGGGAGGCGCGCCGGCGGGACGCCGTCTCATAGGTGGCCTCGAACGCGAAGCGCTCCGGCTCGGCGCGCACGCAGCTGCCGCACAGGATGCAACGGGTCCGGTCGAGCCTCACCGCGCCGGCGTCGTCGACGTGGATCGCTCCGGTCGGGCACACCGCGCTCAGGCGGTCATCGCCACCGGACGGATCCAAGACCGCCACGCGACCCTGGAACTCCGCGGGCGGCGGCTCGGGTCCCGCCGGGTAGCGCGTCGTGACGCGTCCTTGTCTGAGCCCCCGCAAGAGCCACTCGAGCATCAGCGATCCGCTCCCGCGGGCGTGAGCCCGAAAGAGTGCTCGATAAAGGCGAAGTCGGTGAGGACGTCCTTGGGGAACGCGTGGTCGAACAGCGCCCAGTTGCGCAGGGAGGGCGACGCGATATGCGCGTGCATGAGCTTGCCGTCGCGAAGCTCCACCCGCGTCACCAACTCGCCTTGGGGCGCCTCCGCCCAACCGAAGGCCGTCCCATCGCCGAGGGGTAGCTCGATGCTCAGCTCACGGTCTTGGCGGCGCAGTTGCTCCACCGCCTGGCGCAGGATCCGCAGCGACACGGCGAGCTCACCGAAGCGGACCTCGATGCGAGCCATCGCATCGCCGTCCTTCGCCGTGACGACCTCGAGTCCGAGCCGACGATAGTCGCCGTAGGGGCGCTCGTGGCGCGCGTCGACGGAGAGCCCGGAGCCACGCGCCAACGGCCCCACCGCGCCGTACTCCTCCACAAGCGCGCGCTCCAAGTGGCCGCTGCCGATCAAACGGTCGACCATCGACGCGGTGGAGAGGAACAGGCGGCGATCCCGGCGCAGCGCACGCTCGAAGGAGTCGAGCGTGCGCATGAGCGAGTCGAGACCGACCCGACCATCGAAGCGAACGCCCCCTGGGACGAGGACACCGCGCGCGAAGCGACTGCCGGTGAGCTCGGCCTGCAGCCGCAGAATCTGCTCCTTGAGGATCTGAAAGCGCGCCTGCCCGACGTACAGGGCGGTCGTCTCGGCCTCCTTGGCGATGACGTCGAGGTGATTGGCCATCCGCTCAAGCTCGGCGTACACCGCGCGCCAGCGCTCCGCCCGCGGAGGCGCCTCGACCCCGAGCGCGCGCTCCACTGCTTGGCAGAACGCGGTGGCATGGGCGACGGTGGCGATCCCGGCCACGCGCTCGGCGACGTGCACGGCGCGGTCGGGCTCGAGACCGACAAAGCGCTCCTCCAAACCCCGGTGCTTGAAGAAGGGACGCGTCTGGAGGCGAGGAACGTCCTCGCCGCCGGTCTCGATGAGGAACTGGATCGCCTCGAAGACCCCGGAGCGGATAGGGCCGTAGGGGATGGCGAACACGTCGATCCCATCCACGCGACCCTCGATCCGATCCGGATCGGGACGAGTGAGCGGGCGAACCGGCACGTAGTCGAGGGGCGTGATCCCATGCCGCTCGACCAGCTCCTGCTCCGCCCAGCGCGCGGCAGGCCACCAGGCGCCGAGTGAGCCGTGATGAGAAGCCTCGCCCTCGGGGACGCGGGCACGCACGGAGAGGAGATGAGCCCGCAAGGCGAAGAGCGCGACCAGCGAGCGGTCCGGCTCGGGGGCGAGCAGCAGCGTGACGAAGCGAGCACCCGCCTCGTGAAGAAGCCGGGCGGCCGTCGTGAAACCACCCGGAGCCACGAGCAGACCGATCTCGCCCCCGGGCGTGGGCTCGATCTCGCCCGCCAGGGCCCGCGGGAGCCAGGACGGCCGCTGGAGCTCCTCGCTCGGGACGGGCTCGACGCTCACGAGGGTGGGTGCGCCAGTCGCTGGGTGGCATCGGACAGCAGGCGCCCCAGGTCGCCGGGCACATGAACGCCGAGCGCAACCACGACGAGGAGGCAGCCGAGAAGGCCGGCCACCATCCACCGGCTCACCTCGCCTCGGCCGCCGTCCGCGGCGGCCGGCGTGAGCACCATGCGCCCCGCATGCCAGATCACGCCGAAGAACGCCACGTTGACGAAGACGACGAGCAGCGCGACGCCGAGGTACGGCGGTTTGGCAAAGCCTCCCGAGACGATCTGGAACTCGCTGCGAAAGACGCCGGAGAGCGGCAGACCTGAGAGCGCGAGGGCGGCGGCGAGGAACATCGGGCCGCTCCACGGGGCGCCCGTCGCAGCTCCCGTGATCTTCTCGACGTCCTTGGTGTCGTAGCGGCGCAGCAGCGACCCGGCGCCGAAGAAGGCAAGGCCCTTGGCCGAGGCGTGGGTGATGACGTGAAGCAACGCCCCTCCGACGGCGAGGGGCGCGCCGAAGCCGACGCCGAGCGCGATGAGGCCCATGTGCTCGATCGAGGAATAGGCGAGGAGGCGCTTGAAGTTGCCCTGCCGCAGGACGAAGAGGCTCGCCGCGACCAGGGAGACCGCCCCGAAGACGATCAGCACGTGCTCGGCAAAGGCGCGCT
>JAABUQ010000933.1_pt1 | contig 66037 bp, 24 predicted proteins | sample 5560001 | NCBI WGS metagenome assembly JAABUQ01 (sample SAMN10711888, study PRJNA513371) | rock metagenome | isolation source: Antarctica rocks | place: Antarctica: Victoria Land, Finger Mt nord | collected 2015-12-18
CCAACCCCCCCCGGCACCTGGTGCCGGTGGACAGCGGGCGGAGTGTGTGTCCCCCACTCTAAATCCGCGGAGACTTCCCGGACAGCCGTAGTGCTACGACACCAACCCACGAGGGGGGATGCTATATCTTAGTGCGAAGCGAGCACGACCGGCGAAAAGCTACAACCCTTGTGGTGTCCCTTAGACTGTCCACCCCTCGAATCGGATATTTCATGGCTGGGGTCTAGACTTAGCCGAGGAACAAATTCTTCGAACCTTTGGCCAAAGCCGTCGTTTAGCCTCACACTAATGTATAGCGCGCCTTTTAATAAATAGTGCTACAGGGTCGGCACGCACGCACCGGAGCTTTCGTGGACCACTTTCGAAGCTGTCAGGATTTCAATATTTCATAGCAGTACAAATTCAAGGAATGATGTCTTCCCATCTCTGGGAGCTTTCTGATGTTTAATACCGCCATGGGGTTGAAGTCTGCTGCAGAGACCTTCATTGGGGTAGCCCGAAGTCAGGCTTGGCAATCACTCTTTGGCATTGCGCTACTGTAAGCCACATCCCTGTCCACGGTTTGTTATCAACAACCTCTGCAATAATAACCTGTCGTGGGGGGCGTCTGCAACTCCTGCAACTTAGGATATTAGCTGATGTAGAGCAGCATCTCCGTGCATGCTAGCTGGCGACTCTTGCAGCATGAGAGAGATGGTCGCGACGGACGTTTCTAATTGCCAGAAGATGTGTTCCATGTTTTGCCATGCCTTCAAGCGCAATCCCAGATCATCTTGCCGTGGGAACGCTCTCTCATTTCCTTCAACCCTTCCTCGTACGGCTGCAGGCCAATTGGCAAGAGTCCCTCCACCAAGATGGCAAACGAAAAGTATTTCGAGATGACGGTAGCCGAGGGATCGGACCCTTCGACCGACTCAAAAGCGCCCCACACCGAGCAGGGGGATGAAATTATTTTTCACCAAACCGAGAGTCACAGCTCTGCTAAAGGCCTGATCGAGGTACGTGAGCCGCAAAGTTCGGGTATACGACATTGATTTGCAATTGACTATCGCGTCTTAGGGGTACATCCAACTCCTTGCCATTACCAACTTTGGCTTCACTCTGCAAGCAGCATGGGAAGCTTCGGGCCTCTCTATCCAGTTCAGCCTGCTCAATGGCGGCCCAGCATCGTTGCTCTATGGCAGTCTGCTGGCTGGCTGTGGATCTTGCCTTATTGCATTGTCACTGGCAGAAATGGCATCCATGTGAGTCAACATTGGATTCGCTCTCGCATTTCGCGGTGCAGCTATGCTAACTTGTGTCAGTGACCCGGTCGTAGGTGCTCAATACCGCTGGTCCGCGCAATTCGCTCCAATATGGCCACGTTTCTGGGGCTTGTTCCAAGGCTGGATGACCGTCTTCGCCTGGGTTACAGCTACGGCTGCCTCGCCTGCCTATCTCGCCCAGGGCGCCCAAGCTCTCATAGCACTCAACAACCCCGATTATGTCCCTCATTCATGGCATACCACACTACTGATGTGCGCTTTTGTCATCCCTCCAGTCGCGGCCAACCTGTGGTTTAAGAAGATCCTCAATCCGATGGAGACGATCGGCGCGATCGGACACGGGGCGTTCTGGATCGTGACGATGATCACGCTCGGTGTCGCAGGCGCGAGAAGCTCCAACTCATTTGTCTGGGGAACGTTGACGAACGATCGAAGCGGCTGGACTCAGCCAGGTGTGGCTTTCGGCATTGGCTTGCTACCGATTGCGTTTCCACTAACTTGCTTCGACGGAGTCCTGCACATGAGTGAGCGAGCCCTGATTCTTTGAGGCGTGACCTGAGACTAATTAGAATGCGTTGCAGGCAAGGAAGTGAAGAAACCCAAAACCAACGTCCCTCGTGCTATGGTCTTCGCCGTGGTTCTCAATAGCATCGTACAATTTGTGTGGCTCCTCGTTGTCTTATACCGCTTCGGCGATCCCGACGTTGTCGCCAACGCGCCCGGCGGCCTGGCCATCATCGGCGTGTACATTAACGCCACGCATTCGAGAGCCGTAACGACGCTTTTTGTTATCTTCCATATGGTCATCCTCTTCATCTCGCTCTTCAACATCTTTGCATCTGTTGCGCGATTGACGTGGGCGTTCAGCCAGAACAACGGTCTGCCGTTGTCTAAGTACTTCTCATTCGTGCGTGGCCCCTTTCCCTACGAAAGAGATATGAGTAGGCTGTTAACGAACTCCCAACCGCAGGTCTCAACCCGCTGGCATATGCCAATCCGCGGCCTCATGCTCGTCGCCATCATCTGCTGTCTCCTGTCCATCATCAACATCGGCAGCACAACAGCATTTAACGCGCTCATTTCACTGCCTCTCATCGCCCTGTACATCAGCTACGTTATCCCCATCGCCTTCCTACTGCTCCGCAAACTCCGGGGCCGCACGCCTGAGCTGGGTCCGTTCAATCTGGGTCGATGGGGCATAGCTGTGAATTCGATCGCTGTTCTGTATATTGTATACGTGCTCTCCTTTGTGGCTTTGCCGACTATCATGCCGGTGTCCGCTAGTAATATGAATTATGCAGGTCCGCTGGTTCTGGCAGTGGCGGTGCTTGCGCTTGGTGATTGGGTCGTGAGTGGCAGGAAGAGGTTTAAGATCCCTGAGGTTCCGGTGGTCTTTTGAAGAAGGGAAAACCCGCCGGAGGTAAGGTAAAGACGCCTGTGCACTTTGGACGAGTAGTCAAGTTATGACATCCGATGGCGGGTAAGGGTATACAGGCTGTGCAGCTTCTGTGAAGTGTGCTTTACATTGGCAAATAGTCGACAACCAAAGACTCGTTCCAGCTGGCGGCTTACTTTCTAGCAGTCCTCGCTCAAGGACTAGACTATGAAGTAGGGTAAACAAAGCAGGAACAATCAATTTGGAACGAATCGAGGTACTCCATGTCCACGATTTTGTTTCGAATTATATTACAACCCACGGCTTTCCAAACTTGGGTCCTTCTAGAATTTCTGATTCACGGATTATAGGGTCTGCAAATTTGAGGACTGTTTATCTGAGTATCCGCGTAGACGTGACTCCTGGCGTACCACTAATGCGTGAGAAATCGCCCGTGGCATACACAGCTATCGAGGAAGGACAAACAGTAATTACAAGCCTGGTTGTGTGGGGAAATATACGCGCCCGGAGTGAGTAGGCCCGCAGATGACAATCCTACAAGCGATACAGCCATCTTTCTTGCCTCTGCTCAGTCATTCCTCCCTGTGGGGACCACAAACATCGGGGGCCACAACCACCAGGAGACAATATGAGGACGAGAGAGCTCCAGAACCAGGAGCTGCCGACCAGACTTTCTCCATCGACTGTGGAAGCTACGCAGAGTCCTGTGAGCATGGTCAAGATCCCTGCTCAGTCACCTACCTCCCAACATCAAACACTGCGCCGTATGCCAGCAAGCGTTGCGCTATCTCAGGATTTTGGATCAAAGGTCAAAAGAACCCAACGCCCGGCGAACTAGATGTGAGCAGCACGGGCTGGTTCAAGGAAGAATGAACATCGATGCCATGAGCAATATCGAATGTCAGACCTACAGATTTTACATACGCACGGGAAACGGGCGGAAATTGCATCGTTCCTTTTTGCTTGCTCTGTTCAAGCCTGCAATACGGACCCTACCCAGACGAAGTGCAGCGAAGAGGAGAAAATGCTGCTGGTCCGCCAGTTCATCGAGTGAGTTTATATTGCGTGACCCACAGTTGCTGCATGCTGACAATGCGAGTCAGGAAAAAGATCGGCGGACGCATCGGCAAGTTACGAAGATAGCGATTAGCCTGATATGAGTGAGCGAACATTGATCTAAACGAGCAAACAATTGATACCTACAACCATCAGTGTATGAAGCGCAGAAGGGAAAAATCAAGCGGGCAGGTTGCTGTAACACCGGCTAGAGATACTGGCAACATATATCGTGCTACCACGATTGAAGGGTCTGGCGGTACATTCATTGATCTGAAGCAGATGGTCCGAAACTTCTTCTATATAAGCAGCTGTGCCAATCAACCATGGAATGAAATGAGCTCTGCACGCTCGCTGTGGTTTCGGCAAAGAATGACTATGCAAACCAGATCGTGTTGAAGCTCGCTCGTGCAACCGATAAAAAGGGTATTTGGACGCTGAGTGTTATCACGAAGCCCAACACTTTGATTGCAAATTTCGAGAGTGAAGCCATGTACGTCTCTCTTGCGGGAAACCAGGACGTGGAATTTCGTCTTGAATGGCATGTGTTAAAAAACATGAACTCTAAAACAAAAGAGTGGTCATTGACGAATCGCGATATTAAGAAAGAGCAATTCTTTTCTCAAGAAATATGAAAAGATATTTCTTGATCGCTCTTAGGCATTGACAAGTTACGAATAGACTGACCGCCGGGCCGGGAATCGGTACCAACTTTCTGACCCGGCCCGAATACTCGATACCAACATCGTGACCCGACCCGAATACTCGATACCAACATCGTGACTCGACTCGACTTTTCGATATCAAAATCCTGACCTGACCCAGGTCTTGGCGGGCCGGGAACCTGGCTCGAACTCGATGACCCGACCCGACGCGATCAGTCTAGTTACGAAGCAAGCTTAGCAAGGTTTTGCTTGAACAAATCGCTACTAAGCTACTCAACTTGATTGATAAGATTAAAGTCAAATCAAACGCTTGTCGCAATCGATTAAATAAGCTTTGAGGATTCTAGAGCTACCTTTGCAAAGCATCAGCTCTATCTATTTCAATTGAGTTAAGCATTTTAGTCTTTGATCAAAGCTACTATGAATAATACATATAACGATTTATTCTTTGATGACGCTAAGTTTGAACTCAACTATCAAAAGCGCATACGAGTCGTGATATAGAATCTCAACCTAGACTTCGCAAACAAAATCGTCAAACGAGATCATTGTCGCGAGATTATTGATTCGAAGAACACAAGTCGCATCTCTAAAGACGTAATCTCAATTATCAAAGATAAATTCATTAATCATATACAACACCTAATGAAGAGAATCAAGGATCAAGAGTTGTTCGAGATCTTCAATTCTATGATCGTGTCGAACTTATTCTTAGAGCAATCAATTTTCTAAAAAGCTATTGTTCGAAGTCACGTTAACAAAGTCTAGACGATCGCTAAAGAATTTCTTGATTATGCAATTATCTACGTCGTCGATGTCACAATCTTCAAAGCACTCTTTCAAAAGATATTTTAGCTTGCTCTAAATCATCTATTAAAAACTTTAAATAAGAAAATCACGAAATTGCTAATATTATATTAGAAAAGTCATTCAATCATTTACAATCGTTATTTCATCGAAACTCTCTAGAAGCTTCGTAACGAACTCAATCAAAATAAGTATTTTAAGATCATAAAACAATTTTTTGACGTCTCTTTTCTAGAAACATCCTATTATTGTGGCGACAATCATAATTTCTATTAACTTATCATTGCTTTGATGCAACGCACAAAATCAAACATGAATCGCTTCGCCTATTTCGAAGCTTTGAATTGTATGAAGACTAATTACAAGATCGATCTTTCATTTCTATCTTGTCTCTACTTTCATTATCTCCTTGCTAACCCCATTGTGTAATTATAGATTGCTTTGAAACGCTTCATCGACGACATTGTCATCGAAGTAATCGAAGCAAAGCTTATCTCTTTCTTCGACGATATCTTTACTCTCGTAGTTGTCTCAACTATGTTTGCCAATCTCGTGACGAACATGATTGATAAATCTAAGAAAAATCGTGCTTAACGTGAACAACTAATCAAGCAACTTGACGTTCTCACGAAAGACTCTAATATCTATAAGCGCTTCATCGACGTTAAACTTTTTAGTAAGACAAGCTCTTGCTTGTTCTATTTTAACAATTGCTTAAATTTTGGACAAATGCAAATAATGACGCAACTCTCGAAGCTCTAGTTAATGAGTTTGTCACATTAGGGTTGAGCTCTTTCAAGAAGCTCAAGAAGAAGTCAAAAAAATCTGCAAAACAAGTTGTCTTTGAAGAGGATTAGTTCTCGTTTTCTAATCTCAAACTTTAATTGCAAAAACAAGTGCGAGACATAAGGTCGAAACGATGAAACATAATAATTGGACACGAAGCTTGAAAGTAGAAGTGACTATGATGGACTCGCTTTAGGCACCCATTTCGTAGTCGTGCATTAGTCACTCCATTTCACGAAATCGTGTCCCACACCATTGACATCTTCCTTGCCAATGCTATCGCAAGTCCCAATTCCTGCTCGTCGCCTATTTTCGCCATCTCAGATCTTGCAATCACATTCCATGTAGACATTATTGATGCAATTCTAGCCTGAGCGACTTCGTCATCGTTGCTCACTTTGCCCGATCTATTTGTAAGCATCATTGGCATATAGCTCGAAACTCATCGATGCTTGACTTCAATAATATCTCCTTTCCCCTTCCCGAGCTATATAACACCTTTCAAGGTCAAGGGTTGTCGCTTCAGCTCCGTGACTTTGCGCAATATATCTCGCCAAACGCAGAGCATGACATTCGTTCCGATCGCATTTGAACAACTCTGTTCTTTCCTGTACGATGCAGAGACCAGAGATGAGACCAAGCGAGCGTAACGAGGCGTACAATTTGCCCTTGCACCCAACTGCAGGAGAAAGGCGTCGGGAAGCCACACCACCTGAAGCTCTAAGTTAGAGAAAAGAGACAAAAATTGCCAAGTACGAGGCGGAAGAAGTGACAAGATCCGAGGCACAGGATCCTTTATGGCGGTGACTGTCCATGGACATCAGGATACCGAGTACAGACGTCAAGGAGGCTTAGCGAAGGCAATGATGTCCAGTGGGATGATGAAGAGGCGGAAGAAGGCGAAGAAGAGGAAGAGAAGCAGGCTGGAGGCGTCGCCGATCATTACACGGAGAAGACCGTGGGATTGGATTGAACGGCGACAAGGGCGTGGGTGGAACACGTCTATCGCGAACGAGCGAAAAATGTGCTACTGCGATGCATACTGACTACCGAAGGAGCACTCGCAGTCATGCTAGTCAAGCGATGGAGGCATAAGCATGATCGTTGAGGTGCTAGTCCGTACGAGTCACCAGCTTTTGATTAGAAGTACACTTAAGAACTTGTTCTGCTTCGCCATCTTCAAGGGATACCTTTCGCCTGGATTTTCTTCCATGTACACCGCCAACTCCCTTCTCGACCGAAAATGGTGCGGGATTCTTCCAGCTCTTTTGGCATCAAGGAAATGATAGATGTTGATGTTCACACCTTTGAGTGCCTAATGAACGAAAGGACGCGTTAGCATGGGTACGGCCACGCGGATCTCGTCGAGCGCATCGATGCAAGGGCTGCACCTTTTTGCATTGGTTGATTGATGATGATACGAGATTGACTTCGCAATCCTAGCAAAGCGCTTGCCACCTCTTCGTAACGCGGGCGTCGCTCTCGTAATGTGATGCAAATTTCGTGCCAGCCCTTCGAACTCTTGCTTTCTTATTAGTTCCTCCCTCAAGGTCGAGGCTTTGAAGGCTGCGCAACATAGAGAGAAAATCTTCGTTATTCGTGTCATATTGAGCTCCAACGCGACTTTCCATCCCATCTATATTGTGATCGACAGGAACCTCTGATTCGAAACATTGACTCCAAGCCTTCTCGAATATCCTGCTATTTGACCCCTGTTTCCAGTTACGAATTTTTGCTAAGCGACGAAATTCGATGTGGAGCGTGGCGAGAGGGTCGAAATCAAATTTGTATTGTTGGAAGAAGGCCGATCGTGTAGAGGCTAACATAGGTGTCATCACAGATATGGTATGTTCGTGGGAAACTAGGTTTTCGAACTTCTTGTGGTCTCGAACACAGACTCTTCTTCTCGATACGAGAGAGCCAAGAGCAAGAAAGTTAGCGAAACCCCTGTTCGACACGGTCGAAATAAGCGTTCTAGTTTCTATGGCGAAGTAACAATAAGGATCAGTCTCGCGCGAAAGAGATATATTGCCAGAGATGTTCATCCCAAGAAAAAAGGCCCACGCTGTTGACCACATAAGGTTTATTTGTTCGTTGTTGCGAATGTGAGAAACTGGGACCGTCCAATATGGTTCGGGGCGTCGGGTTCGTGCCTAATCTCTTCTCGTCTCGATGCAGCCTCGGGAAGCGGCTAGCATCATTCCAACATCATGCATAATCAAACGCTATGCTATGTTGGTTCCTCCGGCCATCCATTCATGACTGCATTGTGGTGCATGTGCCGAACCCCAATACTTTCCTATGGCGGAGTCGATGCATAATCGCTATCGTTCCCTGGAACCAGGAAAGGCATACGTAAACTCCCCGTAAAATTTCCGGAACCGCCTACAAGGGATACGGTGTACGTAGTTTGGTACAGAGGTTGGTTCCAACGACAAGATAAGGTGGGGAAACATTCCTTACCCCTGATGCATCTCCTTCATTGAACCCACAATTCAGACCACCCAAAAATTGGTCAAACTTCTCCAGTCATGTATACCAGACTCACTATTAATTTCCCCCACATCTGCGCTCTGACATACTTGTACTGCGTCGGCCCCAAAATCTTCTCTAGTGAAAAACTTGCTGAAATTCTAAGCAACGAAGGCAAGCGTTGGTTTCTTGGGTTTTTGAAGTATCTCGCGCAAATCATGACATGATATTCTCTAAGATGCAGCGCTCCTCATGACACCACGAAAAATACTTCGTTCGTCACTCAACTTCTTAACTTTGTTTTCAAGAATTTTTTTTTTGTCTTTTTTCGAACAAAGATTTGAAGACAATTGCTTGTGTCTTCGTGTCAAACAAGCCATTCATTGCGACGAGAGAAAATATTTTTTTCAAATCGCGCACAATGTGTCGCTTCACGACTTGCGTAGTAACATTGTTAATAAAAGTTTTTTGTGAGAGCTAAGCAACGTGAATATGATGTAATGAATCAAGTGTATGAAGGCGCTCACTAGACTGACCGCGTCGGGTCGGGTCATCGAGTTCGAGCCGGGTTCCCGGCCCGCCAAGACCTGGGTCGGGTCAGGATTTTGATATCGAAAAGTCGATTCGAATCACGATGTTGATATCGAGTATTCGAGTCGAGTCAAAGGGTAGATATGAAGTACTTAGCGTATAATCTGGCCCGACTCGCCAAGACTCGAAAAATTTAGATTATTTTTGAAAAAGTGCATTAATCAACTTAATCAAGTTAATTAATTTAATTAATTTGTTTATAATATTATATAATAATGTATTTAGGTAATGCATTTGTACGTTATTTGTGCGTTATTATTTTTAAACTATTTTTAGTAATTCAAATAATGCGAATTTTTTTAAAAATAGAAAATCTTGGCATTTTGACGTCATTTTCGATTGCTTGGCGAGTCGATCGAGTCGAGTCAAGAAATCGTTGACTTGAATCGATTCCAAGTTGGGTCACGATGTTGGTACCAAGTATTCGAGTCGAGTTAGAAAGTTGATATCGAGTATTTGGGTCGAGTTAGAAAGTTGGTATCGATTCCCGACCCGACGGTCAATCTAGCGCTCACTAACCTTATAAATCGAAAAAAGACAATTAAGAGTTTTTTTATAGCTATGATTCTTCATGTTCGATTCTAACTTAATAGAATATTTTCGCGCTATTTTTCTAGCGTCGACTTGTGCACTAGTATAATTCGAATTACATCTTGAAAGTTTGACATGTTGAATCGCATTTTCAATGCAATTGATCAATGATTTTTCTTCTCTTTCGCAACGTCGTTTCTTTATCGTATTCCTATAGTAGTGATTATATATTATCGAATAGTTTTTAATGTCTTTCATTATCTTTTTTAGCTCTTTGGTCAAGTCGTCGAATCTTAGCTTTAGAGCATCGTTAACTTTGAACGATCAAAGACGAATATATACATTTTTGAGACACTTCTCTTGAAGCAAAGCATTCAAAAATCAATTGCAAAGATTTGTCACATTCTTAACGTGATGTTTGATTATCTATTGTCATTTACTAGATTGTTTTTAGAAGAGCTCATCAATTAATAGCGAATTGAAGTTTCTTAAGAGCTCTTTAAGTCTTTATCACGAGTTCGAACAAGAATTTCTTTGATTTAGTTCATCGCACTAGGTTTGAATCAATGAATCGATAGCGTTGGCTTCATTAGTGAGAGAAGAGAGTTCGCATTTATCTTAGTAGCTCTATTATTAATTGTCGCTTCGTCTTGTTTGTCGATATGATACTTGTAGTCGCACGTGCGCAAAAGATTGAAAAATCTATCATTCTTGTATTAGATAACGACTCGCAATTGGCGTATCGTCGTGAAGAATTTAACTAAGAATGAACGATTAATGTTGTGAATAAAATATTTTTCTTCGTAATGTTCGTTCATTGCGATTTTGCTAATTTCGTAAAAGTTTAAGCTAAGTTGAGTCAAAAAGACTTTACACTCTTGCGATGTAACTTTTTGATCACTCATTGTTGTCAATAGAGATTGGATGTTCGTGAAGACTTTCTCGAAATTCTTTCGTAGTTTCGAGAGCTTTTGCTTTACGTGATCGAAGAGAAGTTGACTAAGACGATTTTTTAGAGACGTAATTTCGACGCATTCTTTGAGTAAAATGAAGAAATTCGATCTTTGAAAATAGCTTATCTTAAAGATGTTGCGATGCTTAAACGAACTCGAATTCTTTTTATAGCTTCGATTCTTCAAGACGTGCCAACTTAATTTAAAGAAGATGTTCTTGTTTCGTGTCAAATCGAGAAAGAATTGTTCGCTATTAAAGTTAAAAGATAGTCGATCGAGCTTTGTGATAATATCAAGCGTGCGATCTTCTTTGAAGTTAACTTTTCTAATCTTCTTCAAGATATCTTGATTGACGTAATCATTCGTTGCTAAGATCACTATTAAACAAATCGTTCAAAGCTAGAAAATGTAATGATCGATGATCTTGATAACAAGTTGAACGTTCTCTTTAGTTGCTTCTCTAATCTTGATTTAGATAAGCTCGAGAAAATCAACTAATATTAATTGAGATTTAAATTAATCTTCAATTTCAATACTTAGAACGTCTTTGGCAAAGATTCTAAACTTGAAAGTAGACTTGTTATTGATTCTTATCAAAGTTGTTGCCTTGTTCATCAACGAAGAAAGCGATTCAAAATTCAAGATAAATTCTTTGAAAGCTTCGATGAAAGCTCGTTTTGCAAGAGGTCTTTCATCATCTAGTATAATCTTGATTGTGATCACGTTATTCGACGCACGACGCAAGATAATTTCTATGACAAATCGCGTACAAAGATTATCATTTCTTGAAAATAAGATTTCGATAAGAACTTCGAACGCAAAGCTTTTGTCAATTAATTGATCATCGCACATTACGAGTTGAGGCAAGGACAATGTACTTTCAAGATCACATTGACGAAGTTAATCGACGATGTTAAGTATGTTTCGTTGTTCGACGCTTTGAAGGTCTTTCAAAGACGAACTTGTCTTCAATGATCGAGAAGAATTTTAGTTCTCAAATTTTATTAAGTTGTGAATGACTAATACGTCGTCTAGTGTGCTCGAATGTTAGCACACATTCGTGACGAAAGCGCATCGACGATTGTGGACACTTATCGAAAGACTTAATAAGGAAATCTCGATATGGCGAGTCGAAGTTAGAGTATGACGAAGACATGATGAACAAAGAGAAAGAGAAAATTTCGAGATTGGTACATCAATTCTTAATCGTTAAGAACGCACTCAATGAAAATGAAACAACAATCGAACATTACTTAGAGGGCAAAACGAGAGCAATGATGTTTAAGTAGTTGAAGAGATGATGTGCTATTAATTTTAGTTCTAGAAAGTGCTTTGCTTGAAGTAAAACAAATCTCTTCTTATTGAGTGCCTCATCATTGTTATTCCTTTGCGATTCTTATCAACTTTTTATCACAAGTTTAATGCGATCTTCGCTGCAAAACAGCCTAAAAACTTAGTGGCACACCTCGATTGAGTCAACCTGTGCAAAATGCGCCCAAATTAGATTAGGCGAATAAGACGAGTAGGCAGTATGCATTGATCGCTCATGCTTAGGAAGCTAAGAAATGTGAAAGAATATAACTCTTTTAATCGTTGCAATGGCTTCATCAATTTTTTATCGACGAAGACCTTCATGCAAGAGATGACTTCGTAAATTGTGCAAATCGATGTACAAGTCAATAGGTTTCTTATCAACAACTCTTGTATATGTGTCTAAGAAAAGTGAGATCTTGCAGGTGATGCGACAGCGATGAGCAGATCTTGATGCATGACCATGCATAAGCTTCGACTTACGAATTCCTGCATTCGCGAGACGCGTTGTGGGTAGTGTTTCGCCACTCATTTCGGCTCTAGGACCATTAGGTGGAGCGTCGGTTGTTGTTTGCTTTCACACGAATCTGACGCCTGAGCCACTCAAACCGAAAATGCAGACCATGTGCTGCACGCAGATGCGTCCCCTCCAATCAGTCTCGATGTCGCCGTACAGAGTGCGAGGCCAAGTACAGCGTGAATGCTGATGGTGTGAGGTATTTGATTGCCTCTGTGAAGTGGAATTGGACTCGATAGTCGTCACATCCTGAAGGATGCTTATTAGACGTGATCTGCTATTGAGACGGCAAGCGACTCGGCTTCTGGCAGTATACAGCTCCAGTGACGGTTTGCATATCGCCTCGTACTCCTAATCTACCTTGATCGCGCGCGGCAACGAGCGCAGGTGGCCGCTCCACCAACGCCTCAATCACTTCATATACCGTCTCAAAGTCTTCTTCCTCGGGCTTGTCAAACTTATTCATGTTGAAATGATCTCGTGAGAGAGAGTACTTCTCCATCGATTCGCTTTGATCCAAGCATCCGGAGCTTTCATCTACCACAAATCTCTGTACTTCGTCAGCGCGAATCTGAAGCATGACCGGCCCACTAACGAGTATTCTGGAATCCTTGTAAATCGCGCCAACATTACTAGGCTTCTGTTAGAAGAAGCAGGCCACGCGAGCCATGTTCCTCTCTTGCCTGGTCTCGAAGAACACGTCCATCAGATCCATCAAGGTCTCATTCCCTGGCGCGAGAATGTTCAATTTGGACCCTTGGATCTGGCCGTCTTCGTATTGATTTTGGATCACCTGGAGTATTTCTGCTTGATTCAGGCCACCGGCACCACGAAACGGCATGCCAAAAACCAGTATGCCGGTGGTCGATTTGTAGATTCCGGGCCAATTTCCGTCGGATCGCTTTGCGTCAATAGTCTGAACTCTGTCAGTAGGACCCCACTCTCTTCCAATGCATAGCGGACTTTGAGAATCACGAGCCCTTCAAAGCAGTGCGCGATGAAGATCAGAGGGCGGAGGAGGTGCTAATTCTAAACCTCGATTAGCATGGTAGCAAATGAGAATTAGATGACGCTTTGAGGCTGATGGTTTCCTCACCGAACCAATTGCGTCTGGGGGAAGATATAGGTATTCGAAATCTAGTTGCGGAACTGCACGAGGTCTTGAGTGGAGAACGGGAAGTACGTGACTCGTGCACTGAAAAGGTTCAAGCCTGAAAGCACTGGATATTCGTTAGGTATAATTCGCTCTTTTTCACTCCAGCAAAAAGCCAGTCGTACTGACATATTCGTAAGTAGTAGCTTGATACTCTGAGGATCAGTCGCTGACGCCCCTAGCGTGCTAAAGTCTTTGACAACCTCGTTGAAGTGGTCTGAGAATCTATCAGAGGTCATCGAGGAATGTGCAGTAGAAGCCTCCAAGTGGTTTATAGAGTTGTCCAAGAGGTACGAAGTGCTGCTCCAGTCTTGTTATCTCTGCCATTCAGTGAGCGCTGCAGAGGAAGATATCGTGTGGGGATGATCAACACCTAAGATTTGACTTCGTAGATGTATACATTGTTCCAACAGGTTGACGGCCTTTGCATTCCGGCCTTGCGCTTTCCAAATGAAGGCGAGATTGGCCATGCCGGTCAGCGTGAAGGGATGCTCCTCGCCCAGCATTCTCTTCGTTGTCTCCATCACTGCCACATTCAGCTCCTCAGTCTCCTTCCAGCGTCCTTGGTTTCGGCAAGTCGAGGCTAGGTTGGCCATGCTGGTTAGCGTGTCTGGATGCTCCTCGCCCAGTATTCTCTTCGTTGTCTCCATCACTTTCACCTCCAGCTCCTCAGCTTCCTTCCAGCGTCCTTGGTTCGCATAGTGGGTGGAAAGCATCGTTTTACTTATAAAGTACGCTAATCGCGAGGCAATCGTTAGCTGACATATGGGGTCAATCAGTCGACGAGGTAATCGTTGGCCAATTAGTTCGCCTCATCGTGGGCGTGAGTAGATATCGAAGTCTCCAAAGTAGGAGACAAGACTACCAAAGGGAACTGTACTGCCCAAGGCATTTGGAGGAAAATGCGAAATGTATCAGAATGCCACAATGCCTGCAGAATAGAAGAAGTTTTTGTGGTTCTCTTCCAACCTTGACAATGTCGAACGCTCTTGTCGTCATAGCCCATGGAGACCGCTCTTTTCGCATGACTTTCCACCAACTACCAGATTGTGCAGCTCTTCTTCTGACCAGACGTAGTTGGCATGCTGTGCCAGGATAATTGACCCTAATTCTTCCTGGCTTGATGTTTTGATTTCTGCGCTGCATTGGCCCCCGACTAGGCATTCGGCTCATGCTGTATTGCCGGCTCTACGCTCTTCGCCTTCCCTGACTTCGCGTCCTCTTCTTGTTCTCCTTGGCTGATTTGTATTCAACGAGGGTAACGTACACTGGGGAAGCATGACTGAGAAAGTCGAAAGCACAGAGCATGGCTGACTTCATTGACCAGCGGTTTGAAGTGCTACTCATGCGACATTCTCGATTTGCAGACAGATTCTCTCGCCAATCCCTAGAGCGCGTTGGATCATCTCAATGTTTTAAAGGATGTATGGACTCGGTATTTCGGTGAGTGTCGTACAATCGAGTAGTCGAGTATGATGTTCAGGTAGTATGGAACGAGGTGAAGGGTGGTGGGATTGGCTAAGAGACTAGATGACTGGTAAGATAAAGAGGGAGTTCATTGTTCTATCAAACTTGATCGAAAGCTGCAGATTAGAGGCTTAAATGAAACCCGTGGAAGGTGCAGAACATCTATCTGCAGTTTCATTTAAGAACATTAAGCAATCCTTATATACAAGGTTCCAAGGCTCTTCCAATCCATAAGATGGCTAAAAGGCTGTATAATCTCTCTTTCATTGACTTAGATATTTCTCTTTCAAGAAGGGCGATAACTTCTGGATTCGTATAGAGCGTGCGATAGCAACTCCTATTGCGTTTCCCAATCGTTGGCTCAACTGTCGCAATGATATAAAAATTTGGCGAGCTTCATAGTCAACGATCGTCGTGCATGAACCAAACAATTATCTTCGCTTACTTCGAGCCATGCCAATAATCAATGACAATCAATCATTTATGCAAACGCTACTCGTCGTGAAACTCGCTAGAGATGGAGGTCAAACATCGCTTATCGCGCGCTCAATTGTTTTTTGTTCTTCTTTTAAACAAAGTTTATTTGCAACTCATTCTTCTTTATCTTTGAATACTATGCACCCTTACGATGTTCTTCATTCGACGCTCGTAAGAAATCTCAAGCGCACTCTTATTAATCTCGAATATGTCTTTGAGCTCGCGAGCAAGCGCATTCGATTGTCGACAAATCAATTATCAACTTCTCTCTACTCATCGCAAGACGAGCATTCTAAATAGTTCAACGCCTTCAACAACTCTTCGAACTAGCGAGAACGACTCAAGTCGTCGCTTCTCAAACCTCTTGATCATTGTTCACCTACTACTAAGCAACTTATTGCTAATTCGCAATTGAGCGCCTGGTTCGACGCAATTTTTAATCCTCGCGTCGATTTCTATTCAACTAGTTCTCGTATATTTTCGTCATCAAGCTATTCGTCTCGATCTAATTACGTTGAATTCAAACGTCCACAAAGTTGTGAAGCTTGCTTTGACCTCATTAGGCACAAAGGGTCAACGAGCGACTTAAACTCGAAACCCAAACGCGTTCGATTAACATTGACGACGCTTCAAAAAATGTCGCAACAAGAATCACAATATGTCGAAAATCTTGTATCTCAATTCAACTTCTCAAGCAACAAGGCACTCGATATCTTAGATGCTACGTACATAGATACGCTCTACGATCACGAATCGTTATGAATCTTTCAAGAAAAAAAATACTTGAAGAGCTTACGCCTTTAAAAGAGCGAATATTGCAAAAGCGATTCTCATTACAACTAGACAATCAAGTTGTCTTCGCGATCATAAACGCAAAAAAGAAACTTGCGTATAACTTAAAAGATTCAACAAACAAGATTCTTAAAACGCTCATGTTTTCGTTCGAGTATGATGACTTAATAAAGAGTGAAAACACTCAATGAAATATTGTTGCTATGTCAAATAATTTCCAATGTGACAACAAGCTCTCAACGCTCAAATTCGATGTCTATTTGGTCTATTCGCGCGATTCAAAATCTCCTTGAACAATTAAATAGAACAACGTCGTCAATCATTCTAGGATATGACTATACTTTTAATCGACAAAACGCAATACGTTTTTATCTCTCTCATTAAAGCTAAAGACTAAATTCGCTAATGAAGTGCTAATCACAACGAAGGCGCAAGTTGCGAGCAACGAATCGCATTTTGTCAACTCAATATTGTGACTTCTTGAGGAGGCTAAGGTGATTGAGCTCACTAAAGTAGACCTAATGCGAGACATTGTATTCTTCTCGATTGTGTCGTCTCACAAATAGGTCATAGCCTATCTTCATTGACTCGATTTTAAGAAGAAACATTTCTATATGTCTTATCTTCGATTATACTCAACTTTCGAAGCGAACGACATTCGAGAGTGCAACAACACTATCAAAAACATAATTGACAACGTTAAGAGACCTCGAAAAATCAAGATTGAGAAAGCACTTGTCACTCTAAAATTCATCAAAGATTCTTGGAATTCCCAATCTATCGCCATCAACTTGCCAACGCTCAACATCTTCTTCTTTGGAGACTTAAGATCTCGTAAGCGAGGCCAAGACTTGCAAGTATAGTGATAGGAGTTCGCAACAAAAGGTTGATCTCTTTTTGTCATAGATGACCTAAAGTTCTCGTTTCAATTAACGTATAATTAGTCGTGCCATTTGTGCTAGAGACGAGCAGTAGTCTTGCATTGACTTCTACTTATTATGTAAAGTATACATATAGTTATTAAAGCAATCTTTGACTTCAATTTCGCATCTTCTACATCACATCTTTTTAAACGTGAGACTTTCCTTATAACAACTTCTGCAAGGATGAGAATGCGAGTTTTATTAATCTAGAAGTCGTCATCCACGCACTCAATAACTAAGCTATTCACTTAAGGCAAAGGAATATATCGATGTTGTCGAGTAAAGATGGCCTCCTCTCGTCGACACACGATACACAAACCTGCTTGAAAAACATCGAGTCTCATCATCTCGATTAGGAAGAAAAGAAAGGGGACAAAGGAGCGAGTTGCAATATAGATAATATTATCTCATGCTCTCTTTAATCGCCCATTGCGTTGCCAACTCCTAAATCGTCACTAGATTCGTGTTCATCTTCGCTACTCTCGTTTAAATTAGCATTGTCTACTAGACGTTCACGATCACTCAACTTTACCCCAAATAGTCATGATATAAACACTAGAAAAAGAACGAAAAGAAAGATAAAAAATTTAGTTTGAGCGAGATTAGATATAGCACGAGGGTTGCCCAATAATGGAGACCAAGAGATGTGGCAAAATTGGTCTTGAATCGTCCGCTAAGTCACAAATGGGAAGGGCGTTAATAGCTTCCGTCGAAACGAATGTGATACGAATCGTCATCTAGCATCGTGACGTTCGAATGACTTACGACTGTTATAGATGAGAGCCTGCGTAGGATCGTGAGATGAATCTTTCTAGAATTCTTGACTTGCGAACCCATTAGGTTCGCAAGTTCAAATTCGTAAGATCGTGACGCTTTCAACTTTCGCTACGAGCATTCAACATGACTCTTGAAGCATCACAGCACACATACGACAACGACTCGCAGCGATCATTGATGACTTGGAATGACTTCTCAACGAAATAATAAAGCAATAGGACAGAAATTCCACAAGCGACGCCATAATTTCCTGAAAAGAGCAAATGATATGAAAAAGCTATGTGGAGCAGGAGATTTACGTTCCATATATCGAACAGCAACAATTCCTGGCCATCGAGTCCGAGACAAATTGTGAGTTTTCACCTAAATATACACACGAAACATTGACGTAGATAAGGTAAAGATGCCTGCGCACTTTGGACGTGTAATCAAGTCGTGACATTCAATGGCGAGTGACAAGAACGAAGAGGCTAAGAGCATACAAATTGTGCAGCTTCTGTGAGATGTACTTTACGTTGGCAAATAGTCGATAATCAAAGACTCGTTCTAGTTGGCGACTTGCTAATTAGTAGTCCTCCCTCAAGAACTAGACTACGAGGTAGAGTAAACAAAGCAAGAACAATCAATTCGAAACGAATCGAGATACTTCATGTTCGCGATTTTAATTCGCATTATATTACAATCAACGGCTTCTTTAGACTTGAGTCATTCATAAAGCTGTCAGACAGACCTCCTAGAATCCTAATTTACGGACCATAGGGTCTGCAAATTTGAGGATCCTTCATCTGAATATCCGCGTTGACGTGACAAGGCGTCAAAAATTGCAAGGGATTTTACACCGTAAGGGAAGCAATGCCCTGGGGTTTAGCAAAATGTACGATAAGCAAGGCCCTACGGTAAGCAAAATCCTAAGGTAAGAAATGCCGTAGGGTGAAGAAGTCCCTGAGGGACTTCTGTACGGGCGGAGCGGGCGATGTGAGTCTGGGTGGTGGTGGTGGGAGAGCAAGCATTTAGGGTCAGGCACCTGGCGCTTGGAGGTATAAGAACTGGTGTCGATGGTGGCGTAACTGTAGTAGGCCATGGAGGAGAAGGGAAGAGGAACTGCTCGCTCTCTTATACCTCTAGCTGCGGCTGAGTTCCGAGTTGACGACTTGTCGTGTGCAGCGCCTGGGCCCAATGGGTGACTGGTCCCCCGGCTCAGCAGAAGACTGGTCACCACTGCATATGGTGGTTTTCCTTGGAGCCAGCAGGGACCAGTCTAAACATACTAGGCTATACCATGGATGACCGGTCCAGTCAAATTAGGACCAGGCCGTTAAGCAGACCAGTCTGCAATTTCTTAGGTTGTCTAGATAGCAAATTATTTCACACCATCGTCTATCGGAATACCTACTTGTTGAATTAAAAAACGCGATGAAACCTAAAGAGAAAATGTTACCTTGAAGAGACTATGACGAGGGACAGTTCCTCAACCATGGTGCTTAGCGCCATAGGTGAAGGCCGGCCCGAGGGGGTTTTGGAATGTCGACACCTTGGCGGCAGGGTGCTAGCACTTACGTACGTTAAGCAACTCCCCAACAATATCGTTAATTTTCCTGACTTTCAACGCCGTGCCTTTCAATCCCGTAACCTGCGGCCATGGAGCACAGTAATCTCCTATCAAACAATGGTTCAAGGTCACACGCTTCCAATAGGGAGAGGCTGCTAGCAGTCCTTGGCCCTGGTAATCTAGACTTCCGTGGTAAGCCAACAAAGACGAACGCTTTTACTTTACTTCACGACGTGGAACCTGAGACTAAGAATGCTTCGGATTTAGGGAGGTTTGTTCGAACTACGCTTCAGCATCATTACAACTGGGCTATTCTGGACAATGCCAAGTTATATTACGTCCTTGACCGTCTCCGCAACTTTACCGCTTCCGTGACCAGCTACGTGCACGAGCACCCGTGGGAAACGGCTTTCGCTCTTCTTAGCGTTCTCAGCATAACGATCGTTCCTGTTATACTACCCGCAATAGGCTTTTCTGCCATAGGACCGGTCGCTGAAAGTATAGCGATTGCGTGGCAATCCTCGATCGGAATTGTGGCTGCCGGAACCCCGTTTGCTTTCTTGCAAAGTGCCGCTATGGGTGGAGCGACAGCGGGTGTGTTCTACGGTGCTGGAGTTGCAGGTTTGGCTGTATTGGCGGGTAAGAAAGCTGTTGACTGGGCGATCGGATGGTGGCATAGGGAATAGCGACGAGGTGAGGGAGGCCTAGGCAATGAATCTGGCTTGATATGATGAACAACGCGGTTTAGAGGGATGAATAATGATAAAGATTGAAGTTTAATACTGGGCAATAAGGTTCCAGTCTATCCGTTGCGAAGCCCGCGGTTAGCCCTCTTTAGAATAATGAAGCCCAATTTCTTGCCGTCATACGCCAAGTGAATTTTGCATCAGGATATTCATTCACATCAATATAGCAGAAAGCCAATCCACCCTTCGGAAACGCTCTGTCCCAGAATATTCATCCACAGACGCGGCATATCTGTAGGAACAAGTTGACAGACATTCCATGTTCGAAGATCGTAGTTTTCGGACGACTAATGTCTTCAACCATCCGTCTAGCCAGGCAATGACCCACCCGTAAGCTGAGACTTTTCTTATCCTACACGAAGAGCCGCTCCTTCAAGCGCCAACCGTTCCCCCAAAAGTATCATTGTCCTTCAAACAATAGCCATCGTGTTCTCCAAGATATCATTGATGCGTTGTTGGGGCTTCAGCTTCTCCAGTAGCCTACGCACCATTGTGTGAGATGATTGGGAGACCCTACTACTTAGAACAACTTTGAAATTACTAGCTAGCGTTACAACCCAATATCGAAGGCGATGAGATACGCGAGACTTGCAAGACCATGAAGAATACCAACCCTAATACATTTTTTGCAAACACGTCAAGAATCATCGAAATCTAGCCCATGTGCAAAATTGTCGTTTGTAGTCATATCGAGGTTCGACCACGCTGCACGAGTTCTCGACTGCAAGGCAGGCCATTTGTCCAAATTTGCTCTTTGTTTCTCTAACACGTGGAATCTCTTCTCAAAAGTTGCCCTAATATTCTTGCGAACGTGGTATTTGAAGATAGCGCGATGGAATACGATAAACAAGATCGCTTCGTACATCTTCTAACGCGTCTTAATCTCATCGTTAAGCTTCGCTCTAAGAAGAAGATATAATAGACGAAAGAAGTTGTCTCTCGCTAATGTTTTGTTGCTCTTAACATAAACGAGTCTCTTGTAATTTGTTTCGTATCATCCTTTTCTAGACTTGAGATCCTAGATAATCGCGTTTATGAATCATTCTTCGAAAGTATTAATGCAAAGAAAATCTAACGTGTTATACAAAATATTGTATTTCGTAAAATCTATGCCTAACATTCGAAAACAATGACGAAAGTCGCTCTCAACGCTTCGATAGATTGCGTCGGATAGTGAAATGTCGCCATATTTGTTAGCGACTTGTCTAAAATAACGTTGAAAGTTAGTGTAAAAGACAAAGTAAAGTATGCTAGTGATAAAAATGTTGTATAACTTGTCGCTAATCTCGATGTCAATTCTTTTTAATGCACTCATTATAGACTAAGATTCTTGATCGAATTATTAGTCTTTTAATCGAAGCTATGTCATGTTGACTAGTGCAAATCACTTATTGCACGCAATAACTTGGAATTAATATTTGACGTCGTTGCTTTTAAAATACAACGTAATAAATTAATCGACACTCGTTGAATGATCGAGAAGTTGATTGTAATAAAAATGACTTTTGTACGTTTACTCTTCTCGTTGTTGCTCTTAATACTCAATCTAAGTCCAATTGGCGTTCTCTTCGATTGTCGAATTTTAAAAATGAGAAGTTCTTATTAATTGAGTACTTTCAAAAGCTTAAGAAAGAGAGACAACGATACGCTTAACGTTGCTTTTCAATTCTAGACTAGTCAACCCAATTCGAGCTCTCGCGCTCTAGAACATTCGAGACAAGACTTTAGAATGCAATCATTATCTTAATTCTTCATTTTATTCTTCTTTTAATATTTTCGATTTAGAGAAGCGTCAATTCTCACTAAAATTCGCTTCATGTTTGTTCAAGAGATTCTCACGTTGTCAAATAGATGACGTGTTTTGACATATTTTTGTTTCGATGTATGCAAGCACTTTCGAATCCATCATTAGTCGCCTTGAAGAATACGAATAATTATGAGATATTAGAAATCTTGAAAAGATTCGAACGAAGATTGCATCGATCTAGAAAAGAGATCAAACAAACGTGCAATCTTGTCTCAAAGTCAATAGATTTAGTTGTTATCTTAAAACGCCTCGCTTCAAAATAGAACTACAATGTTAACTTTGAGCAATTTATTATTAATTGCAAAATCTTGAAAGTTATAAATGATTTTATTAAATTCGTTATTAGAGGCGCGCGAAACATATATATTGTGATCGTCTTTAACGTTTTCTCTTTTAAGTCATTCAAAAATCAAGTTGTACTCTTCGACGAAAAGTGTCAAAATCTAATTGCGAAGATAATCGAGCTAAAAAGATCACAAATGTTGTTATGTTGCTAAAGTAAAACATGTATCAATCTCTAAATGAATCAATTTCAATCTCGAGATATAAGTCGATTATCTTTACGAGTTGAGATAATTATTAAAGATCAATTCACAATTATTGTACAATTATTTCATTTAACTACGATCGTATGTTACAACAAATAGACTAGTCGCGCTAACTCGGAAATGTCACGTGCAAATGTCAAGACTTGGGTCAAAAAAAATTCGAAGAATCGAATCGCTTAAAGTAGTTTAGTCGATTACTATAAGTAGTTTAGCGCGCTTCGCGCTAAACTACTTTGAGCGATTCGATTCCAAAAAATCGTCACGAGCCAATCTTGGCGTCGAGTCGAGTTAGAGGGGTGATATTATAACTTGGCCCAACGATTAGTCTATGTTTTCCATTCAACTCATTGCTCTAAGGCGTGTCGATAGTAATGCAAAGACGCTCTTTAACGAGACGAATATTGGCGTCAAGATAAGAACGAAACAACGACGTTTGATAAATGAAAGCGTGATCGTAAAATTTTCTATAACATTAAATTAAAATCTTATTTTTGCGAGTGATGTCGCTTTTAACTTACAACATCTTATTATCTCATTAATAAAATTAGGGAATAATTCTTTATTGTCACAACAAACTTTGCACTTGTCATAGATAGAAGTATGCTAGGCATTTGAGTGTGCGTTTGTGGCTTGATAGATCTTCTATGCGTTTCTCTTCTTGCATACGATGCACTTATAGTAGTTATGTTCATTATTCATATGATCGCAAGTATTACATGCCTCTTTCTTGCCTAAGCTTGTACTTATGTCTATCGTTCAACTATGGTACCCAAAGATCCTTGGCTTGATAGAAAGCTCGCTAACGTTGACGTAGAGATATCGAAGATTAGTTCCCCTGCAAATGTCAACATGAAGATCTTACTAAAATTAAATATTCGTGGAAATCACGAGTCATATGTAGTGCAAATCTCTTGGCGAATCTACATTGCTAGCAGTTGCGCCTACTAGTGAACGCAACTCGTTTCATTACTAATGATATCTTTGGGAACCCATCACTATCGCAAAAATTACCACATACTCTCGCTCTAATCTTCGAAATGATGTATAGCTCTAATAGGTTAAAACACTAGGTAAGTTGTATTTGCAACCTAGTTTGACTTATGTTTACTAGAATCTTTAAAAAGTCTTTACGATCTACCTTTGTCGAAGTTGACAAGTCCTATACTAGCGCAAGGCAATACTAGAACTATGAGGCGAATGAAGCTCTTCATAAGCTTAAGAACGATCTCAATCTAGAACGATTCGAGCTTCGAAACATTTTAGACAAAGTACTCCCAATACCTAATTGTACGAGCTACGATTTGATGGAATCATTTTCCTTAAAATCAAAATGACAAATTATAGGATCTAAGGATTGCGAGACTAGTGGAAAGTTTATTCACATTTCTTCAATTCAATTGCGTTTGCTAATACGAGCTTCGACTAAGATAACTCTACGCGATAATAGCTTTCGCGCATGAACTAAGTTTGAAGAGAATGATCTATCAAATTTTCTCGCAATATTGATTTTGAGCTAGTCATACATATTATCTGCTCGTTTAATGAAGTTGTAAGGTCGAAATGAATCACAAATGATCTATACAAGAATCATAGCTAAACTAATCGTCGAGTTAGAAATCGATATCAACTTTCTAACTCGACTCAAATACTTGATATCAAGTTATTAACATCGTAACTCGACTCGAATACTCGATATCAACATCGTAATTCGATTCGATATCGACTCGATTTCTAACTCGAATCGAGTTATCGATTCGAATTGCCAAACAATCGAAAATGTTATCATAATGTTAAGAATTTCTATTTTTGAATTTATTACGTCACGACTTTCGAGAGATCTATGCGTCAAGAACGAAACAATTCTTTTCTTTATTATTTTCTTGTTATTTGCATTATTTTATTGCATTACTTTATTGCATTATTTTATTACATTACTAGTGTTCATCTTTAAATAATTTATTGTTGCTATCAAGATTGTTGTTCTTTGCAAAATATATTGCAAAATATCTAATTCTAACGATATATACAATTTATCAATATTTTTGATTAAGAAAGAGTTTAGTTTTTCGATGTTGCACAACTCAATTTTAAGTAATCTTCATTTTAATCAATTCGCAAGTCAAAACTCATAAAGTATTAATTAATTTTTTTTTGAAAAAAAAGAGCTCTTTAAGAAGCGATCGATAGAATTTGTCAAAATAGTTCTCTTTTAAAATTAAAAAAGAACAACGAATATGTTAAGTAAAGTCTTGATATTAATGCTTAATTTCAACAATAATAATTACAAACATCTATTGACGAAAGTGTTATAAAAAAAATTTAAAAAAAAATATTAAATTTACTTTGAATTAAAAAGATTAAAGCAAATAAACAATTTAATGTTTGAAACAAATTTATTTAAATAACTTCGATATTAAAAGAATATTCTAAGATAGCATGCAAAAGTTGTCTCAAAATTCTAAATCATTTTATAGCTATAAGTGACTCTAATACGATCAATATGCTTAAACATCGCAAGATAATTGCTTTTAAGAAACGAAAACGATTTAATTCTCTTTCATAATTCGAGTTAACTTTTGATCGTATAAATTTAATTTAATAATGCAAATAAATAATGCAAAGTTGACAAATTAATAAAAGAAAAGTTATATCGACTTAACGTCTCAATTTAATTAACAAAATTGAAAACAAGTATTGTGCAAGATTTTTGTTGTCTTAAATTTATTTTTTCGAATCATCGAAAATAAGCATTTTCGACAATTATTGCAAATATTTCGCTCAAATCTTACTTTCGTACATTGCATTATATTGTTATTTATGATTTTCTTAAAATACGATAACATTCGTATTAAGATAAAGCAAGATTTAAAAGACTTACAACGTATATTTATTGCGTTAAATGCATAATCTAATTCTTAAAAAATCGTTTATCTAGAAGTATTAACATATTAAATAAATATTGTATTTTAATATTGTAAACATCTTATTAGATCTACGTTTCTTTAAGTTAAACATATTAATTGTTATTTGATGCAAGAGCTTCTTAAAATCTTGAACACATATAATATTAAAAATAAGCTTTTTAAAATTGTTACGAACAATGCAAGCAACAATAACACTCTAAAAGAGAAACTTAAAAAAGCGCTTAATTAACGCGACACTTCATAAGATAAAGCATAGAATTTGATTTTTTATATAACTTATATTATTAATCTCGTAATCTAGAAGTTTATTAAAGTCATTAAATCAAAAACTTTAAATAATAATATTATATTGTTATTAGAAGACAATCAAGTTAAGAATGTAGTTATAAGCAATGATTTGTGCATTGTTGTTAAAAAGATATTTTTTAAGTAAGTAATGCAAAGAGATAATGCATTTGCTAATAAATGAATTAAATTCGCGTTCTTACAATTGCTATTAATAGTTTTTTTAGCGAAAACTTCGCTTTTAAAAGCTTTAAATTGAAGTTAAAACAAAGTCTCGAACATTGATACAAGACATTCGTATTCGTTGAAACTCTATCTACTTGATGTTTCGACGTACATATCAATTGCGCAATATGATCAATATATAAGTCGACGAAATCTTGAAAGATTCAAAAATTCAAGCTATTTAATTAAAAAATAATGAATAATTACTAGTATTGCTTGTTAACAATATGTTATATTCTTTTTATAAATTAATTTTAATTGTGTTTAGAACAATTAATGTTAATATACATTTAAAATTTCGATTGTTTAATGCTCTTTTTAGTTATTTTAATGTTTAGTAGTTTTTAATTTGCGTCTTACATTATGACACGATTTCGATTAGCAATTAATTAAAAAAGAATAGAGAAAGTTAACATTTTGCGCTTTCGATTAGTCTTTATAATAATGCATATAGATAATGCAAATTAATATTCTTACTTAACTATGTGAGTTTGTGCAATAAGTAATTAGAAATTGTGTTAACTAATGTATAATTTATGAAAAAGAAAAGTATCGCGATCATAAAATGAATTTTCGCGCTCAAAATTAAGATTAGAATTAAGAATTTTATCTTTATTTAATATTATTATAATTGAAAATTATCACAATTATCACATTATTGCTTTTAATTAAGTTATGTTTTTCGTTTTATATTGCGACATAATTAAGCACTTATTTTAGTTATTTGATCACATTATCGTTTATTAACTCAATTATCTTTAAGTTGATACAATTCTTTCAAATAATTAACGTAAATAACTTCTTATTTACGATTTTATAATGACGCGTATTAAACAAATAAATAATGCATTCGAGTAATGCATTCTTTGTTGCGAATTGCTAACATATTTAATGCAAAATATAAAAAAATCAAGAAATCAATTTGTGATAATATAACATTACAAGATTGCGACAATGTAGAAGTTAGCAAAGACAAGAGCAAGACTTTATTTAAAAGTATAACGTTTAAAATTTAAAAAATAATGCAAACAAGTAATGCAACAAGCTATTATTAACTAAGTTTTCGCAATAGAAGAAACGTAAATTTAAGTCTAAGACTATGATTTTAAAAGAAATTCGTCAATATTAAAAATTTACGAATTTGTTAATTTTTAAGAGATCTTTCGAAAAACTAATACGAGAAATTCTTTAAAATGAAGCTTTTAACAATAGATTCAAAAACGAATTAAGTAATAAAGATTATAAAATTTAGACTTCGACATTAAAAATACTTTAAGAAACTATTAAAACGTTTCTAATTAAACTTTTTTTTAGTAAGTGCATTATTTATTTGCATTATCGTTAATTCTTTACGATATTTATTAATGTTTTGCTTTATGTATATAAATAGCAATCTACTTGTTATTTACGCAAAGCGTAAAATCATTTAATAGAAAAATATGCGATTGATAACGTAATTAATGATCAATTTAGAAATTCACTATAATAATGATAAAAAATAAATATTTGTCGTAATATTCGAAATTTTGAAATCGAAATGTTTTCGTTATATTTAGATGATTAAAATTAAGAATAAATAGCAAAAATACAAGTTATTTAATTACATAATTTATCAATTGCATTATCTTATTGCATTATTTACTAAACGTATTGTTTCGTTATATACATTAATTATGCATTTTTTCGAACAAATGTGTTAATTAAATTGTTATTTAATTATACAATTTTTTAAACAAATGTGTTAATTAGATTGTTATTTAAATATATATTTTTTTTGATAACAATAAAGTTAATCAAGAGATTACAATAATCTTAAATTATTTATTACACAAATATTAAAGAAATTAAATGCATTATTTAATTACATTATTATGCAACATTTTAAAAAAAAATTATAAGATTTAATACACAATTTATGTTTACAAATTCTACTATTAAATCGCTTTATATCTTGGCAAGTTAAATCAAAAATTTGAATTAATATTCGATATTAACATCGTAATTTAATTTGAATACTTGATATTAACATTGTAACTCGAATTAACTTTTCGATATTAAAATTTTAACTTGATTCAAGTCTTGACAAATCAAGAACTTGACTCGAATTTAATAACTTAACTTGATGCGATCAATCTAATTAAGATATAATATTAAAAGTAAAACAATTTGTGTTAATATTTTGTAATGTAAACTACTAGCATTGTTTTGTTTGCTTTCGAAATAATCTTAATCTTGCGTTTCTTATTACTTTAAATATTGCAATATATTTTAAGATTTTTGTCTAATATTCTAATATACGTATTAAGATTAAATTAATTTATTTAATACTTTAAAAAGATATTGCAATAGAGATTTCTTGTAGAACTAATTAATATATTTAATATGTTGTCGAAGAATTTAAGAGATTATTCGATATAATGCTTGTTAAAACATTGTCGCACAATCTTAAGATTATTTTTATTAATATTTTTATGTCGACAAAAGTTAGTTTTGCTATCTATTCTATATTTTTTATCGATATCTTTAATACTTTTGTTGCGCTCTAATCTAGTCGAAAGAGTCTCAAAATAACGTATTTACGCATAGACTAATCGCGTTGGGCTAGGTCATCGAGTTCGAGTCAAGTTTTTGGCTTGCCAAGACTTGAGTCGAGTTAGAATTTTAATATCAAAAAGTCGATTTGAGTTACGATGTTAATATCGAGTATTCGAATCAAATCAAAGAATAGATATGAAGTACTTAGCGTATAATTTGGCTCAACTTGTCAAAACTCGAAAAATTTAGATTATTTTTGAAAAAGTGCATTAATCAACTTAATCAAGTTGATTAATTTAATTAATTTGTTTATAATATTATATAGTAATGCATTTAGGTAATGCATTTGTACGTTATTTGTGCGTTATTATTTTTAAACTATTTTTAGTAATTCAAATAATGCGAATTTTTTTAAAAATAGAAAATCTTGACATTTTGACGTCATTTTCGATTGCTTGGCGAGTCGATCGGGTCGAGTTAAGAAATCGTTGATTTGAGTCGATTTCGAGTCGGGTCACGATGTTGATATCAAGTATTCGAGTCGGGTCAGAAAGTTGGTATCGAGTATTCGGGCCGGGTCAGAAAGTTGGTACCGATTCCCGGCCCGGCGATCAGTCTACTCACGCAGATATATTGTACTTCTTTCGCACGCGCTTCAAACTACGTGGTGTTGTTAATAGCGATCGTAATTGACGTTTGCTTGTTTGCTTGTTTTTTTGAGACGTTGATAAAGCTATAGATGCGATAAAGAGGTGTGTAGTTTAGATGGTAGGTGGTGGAGGTAACTAGGTTTGTTAGGGGTGGTGGGGTCGCCTAAAATCGGGCATGACTTTTGCCGACACCTGGTGATGGTGGGTACCTATTCAGAATTGAAAAGAGTCAAACCACTCGCCAATCCCTACTGTGAGACGCTGGAATACCAGAATCTCTTATAGATTGCCTATAAAGAGGGCCCACGATTACTTGCATCGGCGACGTCTCAGCATCCTAGGCTGTGCATTCGTTCCATCTTTACTTTAGGCTACGTGGCAATCGTTTCTGTGCACCACGATGGCGATGCGAACCCTACCTTATCTCGCAATCAATCTCGAGGGAACAGTTGTAGCTCATCATCACCCCACAACATTGCCTATTGGAGTTTGATTCCTAGCTCTCAATTTCTATACGAGTACATGTCTACCATCGTCGAGTCGTTATATCAGCAACAGACGGTATGAAGTTCCAGCTTCTTTCTTTCGTCAACTCCAAAGCAATTCCAACACCAAAATTGTCCCGAATGCGCATGGCCGTCTGCCCTTCAATTCCCTATCAGCCTCTATACTCGTTGACCCTCGACTTCCCATTCCTCGACTCTTGCCAATATTGACTTCGGTCAGATCTAGGACTATCCTGCAGTCTGATTGCCTTTTGACCCTTCTCTCCCCTCGGGTCGTTGTGCGCACTTCTCTTGTAGTAGCTCCAGATCACAACGACCATCCAAAGCCACCACATCACACCAGCAATGACGCCATATGCGATTTCGCCTTTGACCGTATTGCCACTAAGTTGTAATCCCAGACCACCATTGATGATACCTAGGGTAATAACGACACGGCCAAACCAGACGTGCGCTGTGGCCCAGAGGGTGCGACTGTGGCGGGCTCTGTATATTTGATGGTGGATCAAACCAAGCATGGGCTGGAAAAGTAGCAGTCCAACGACTACTAGACCGATTACAGCGTGATCGCTATCAATCTAGAAAGTTTTAGCACTCCAAGCCTTAAGTCTGAGGCGGTAGTTTGAACATACAAGCCCCTGATCTTGCGATGGCCACACCGCAATGAAGACACCCAGTCCGAGACCAACGATGGCGAGGGCATATGCGAAAATCTGGAAGCCAGCGTGAACCCAGACCAGGCGCTTGAAAGAGAACATGCGGATGAGGAGCGCTCCAGACGGGAAGAGTAGAGCAAACGTAAGGCCCATAATGATTCCATGGGCGATGATAGCTCTGTTTTGTTTCACGAAATCGGATGCAGTAGGCGAACCAGAACCTGAAGATCCATCAGAGCTACTGGACCCACTCTGCTCTTGACCGGCGGCCGACGCGCCAGACGTCGGGTTGCTGCCCCCTGCTGCCGTAGCTGTGGCTCCTGTGTCGACAAAGGGATTCAAGGAATTTCCGCCACGGGCTTTGGTGAGATCAAAGCTGAAGGCGCTTTGCTGTGAGTGCTGCTGGAGATTGGCAGACACGGAATCACTCGAGATAGAAGATCCGTCTTTCACGGCCCAGATCCAATCGGTATTGCTGGAAGAGAAGTCCATCTTACCCCCACTCCAAGAAGCGCAATTCGAACCTGCAACGGCGATACGTGGTCAGCTCCCATTGAATATCAGCGGTCGATGAGATTCTCAGAGACATACATCTTACGTTGGCAGTCATCTTATTGTTAGCGATACCAGAGCCACTCAGCAAGGAAACTTGGATCGAACTATCAGAAGTTGGTTGGAAATTGCCATGACTCAATCGATGGGAAAGCGTGACATTCGACCCGCTGGCGGCGGAGTAGACCATAAAGACGTTTGCGCCCTGCATTGAGCCTCCTTGACCCAAGCCTATCCATTGCAACGACGATGGTCCTTGGATCTGGAAATACAGATCGCCATTGCCACTTGACGCGCTGGCGTCCGGCACGTTAACTTTGAAGCAGACGTTATCGATAGGACAGTAGGACACGACTTGAGTGTAGGCCGTCGCGGCTGTTCTGGTTAGTGGTTGTGGTCAATGCTAGCAACAAAAGGGCATACCGAGACAAGCCCCCGCGTAGAGAATCGCGAACCTCATGGCTCAGGAATGAAATGCTCAAGTGAGGTTGTCAGTAGGAAAGAACTGGGAAACAAGTCACGAATACTACCAGTGATCACAAGATAGCCTTGTACAGTGAATTCATGGGGCAGATGAAGGCATGAGGGAACGCATAGAACTCCTCAGATCGTGAGATTGGGAAAAACAGTGAATGTAAGAGAGGCGCATCGCTTGACACCTATATCAATTGCGTTGGAGTCGTACGAGTACACATTGACAGATCCCCCCTAGGCCCTAGGAACGGTTTCAGAATGCCACGCCATCAGATGACGACGCTCATGGCGCCGGAGGCGTAGGTAAGCCCCAGGCCGCATGCACCACCACTGACCGCTTTGAGGGAGACGTGTTGCTCAAAAGGATTGTGCAACATTTTTTGACCCAACTGGTATAGTGGGTATCTGCATGCGCCTCTCGGTCTTGACTCCGTTTTGGCCTCTGAACCGAAGCATCTGTACCTCCGTACGTTCGGGAAGCTGCTAGTGTCCGCAGCAGATTGACATGGGTTGTGATGGGCCTTAAAATTAGCTGAAAGGCACAGCCTTGAGCAGCTATAACGCAGAAGTACTCCATACGTGTACACCTACGCAAACACTCAATTGCTCCGCTGCCTTTTTCAAAGTACAAGGATTATGCAAAGCCGTCGACGTAACCAAGACAGGAAGGTGATATCGTTCCGCGGATTTTCGGTCATCGAAGGCGCGCCAAGCTCTCGGCGAACCCTGGGTCGAGCATTCACGAGGATATGTTTAAGATGCATTAGTTATAGTACACGCTTGTTTATAATGCATCATCCCCGAAAACCCTGGTTTTGGCACATCGCGCAGGCCTAGTTTATTTAGCTTCTCAATGTTGGCTGCTGTCGTTCGCAAAGGTTACCAAGCATTATTTTTTTTTATCGCAATTGCATCTTGTTGCAACTTACGTCTAACGAGATCTTGTTAGCGAGAATATTGATGTTGTGTCAAGAAATAAGCCTAATGCGATGATATCGCACAATGCTATTCGCCAAATCTTGCCAACGACAATAAGGATGACTACAAAATTTTGCGACGATAAGGGTCAGCTAGATTGATCGTCGGGCCGGGTTATGATACCACCCCTCTAGCTCGACTCGGCGCCAAGATCGAGTCGTGACGATTTTTTGGAATCGAATCGCTCAAAGTAGTTTAGCGCGAAGCGCGCTAAACTACTTATAGTAATCGACTAAACTACTTTGAGCGATTCGATTCTGCGAATTTTTTTTGACTCGAGTCTTGGCATTTGCACGTGACATTTCCGGGTCAACGCGATCAATCTACTTCTAATACGTATATAGATAAGTATTAAATGCTATCGAAGCATATTGTTATATTAAATTTCGAAATATTTAAGAAGATTATTAAGAATGCGAGAGAGATAGAAGAAGAAACAATTAAAATGTTTTGTCAATTTAAATAGCTAACAAGAATAAAATAATTTGTATAGAAGATAACAAAGAGCAAGTTCGAAAAATAGTTTGACACAATTGCTTTACTCGATAGCATCAATAGCAAAATAATTAACAAACAATCGAATTTTCTTCTTATTAAATCGCATTAAATAGCAAAGACATTTAAAGAAAATTCGATTTAAATCAAATTCAAGTCTTTTATATTTTATTAATTTAATATATAGATGTCGAGAATTGTCAACAAGATATTAACTCAAAATAACAACAATAACAAGAACAAGAACAATAGTTGTACGTATGTCTTAATTGTTGTCAATTAATTGAATCAATTAAGTCAATTGAGATATGCTAAATAGAGTAAAAGAGATTAAGAGTACACATTATTAATAGGAGAGAACGAAAATTGATTAAATACAATAATTATTAGATTGCGATTTATATTACTCGATCTAGTATAGAGCGAACGAGCTAGCGATTCTAGATCTTACTAGTTCTCGCATAGATTGATCGTCGATTCGATATTCAATTCCAAATTTGGAACCGAATCGAATTGCCAAGAAATCGAATGAAATGAAGTCGCTTAAAGAAGCTAGCTTATTATTATAATAAGTTTAGCTTGGTCGAAAAGTTACTATTTTAAGCAATTCGATTCCAAAAAAAATCGAGGAACCGAATCTTGGCGCTCTCACGTGATATTTTCGGTTTCTCGCGATTAGTTTATTCTCGCAAATTAATTAAATAATTGTATTGAATAAAGTTGCGCAATCTATCTATTGCATTCTTACATTCTTAACATTGCTAATTTATTAAGAACAATAAAGCGTAAAAGAAGAATGCTAAAAGATAGTAAGATAAAATTACATGCGAGCGATAATAGATTCGTGTTACGAAAATTAGTATAAACGACTAGGATCCAGAATTATTGCTATGCTTGCTTTATGATAATGTGCTTTATCTAGCATAATGTTCGAGTTTATATAAAGTATATGCTCTCGACTTCTACCCAAGAACTGTTTAATGCTTCGAACTGCTCACGATTGTCTTATATAATTAGATAATCAATTCGCGCACTTTTACTTTCGATAAGAAACACTCTTACTTTCGGTAAATGCACTTCTATTAGAGAACACTTAATATCTTTGATGTAAAACCATCGGAGTCAATTGATTTCCTTATAGATATCTTGATATCAAAGCGATGCTACTTCAAATATTCTTTGAATTATCGTTTGAATTATATGTTTGTATAAGAAACTATCTAAGAAAGCTTGTCTTAGTAGTTAGATTCTATAAGAAAGATTATGTTTGAACACGTCGCTTCGCGACTCTAATCTTCGATTAGAGTTAATAAATTCTTTATTCTAGCATAAATTCTAAAGTCTTTTTTTTAGAAATAGACGCTTAATACATTAGTTCAACGCTAAATGCGAAGTTTTATTTAGTTCTTGTTTATTAATTTTAATAGATAAAGCACGCGTTTAAATATAATCTTTTTATAGAGTCTAAGAACAAAATCTTATTTTTTTGTCAAAATAAAGCAAATCAAAATTTAGAATTTATTTTGTTGAAAGCTTAACAAATACGAGATTTTTAAAAACTAATTATAGCTCTTCTATTTTACAATATTTCTCTATAGATATTCGCAATTCGATTAAGATTTTCGATATGTTACTATTAAATTACTATTAACTCAAATATCTAATAAGCGAAGTAAAAAGTTGCAATTACGAAAAGATGCACAAATATAAGTTATCGTTTGTTTATTACTTAATTATCTTAAATTACGAGCTATCTTAAAGAAATTCCAAGCACAAAGAAGACGCATTAGATATTAAGAACAAATTCTTACAATATCAAAGAAGCGTTGCGCGTCTTTGTAATAAAAACAATCTTAAACAAAATCGCTTATTCTTAGTTAATCTCTTTTTATATTTGAATTAGATTTTTTGTTCTTTAAGTTTTAAGTTTTCTTTAGACGTTAAGTTTTTGTACAATACTTCTTAATTTTGTTTGTGAGTTTAATAAATTTATTAGCGAACGCAATTATTTTTTCGATTAATTCGATAAACTCGATAACGAGCTTTATTGTATCTTCGACAAGCTTTGTTGTCTTGTAAAAGGATGTCTTAAAAACTTATGCGCAAAGTAATCTTAAACTTCTTAATTGTCGATTAACAAAAAAAAGTCTATTTCTTAATCTTAAATTGTTTCGAGAAATAGATTTTGTCAATAAAATATTTTAAATTGTAATAGAATAAATACAAAAAATATTTTTAAGTCGAAATTCTTAACTTCGCAAAGCAATAAAATATCTTAATATCAAATATAATATTATTCTTCTTAATTGAATTTTAGAATACAATTGTCAAGATTTACAACGTTAATGTCGAAAAATTGCTTTGCTAGATTTCTTATCAATATGTAACAAATGCGTAGATTTTTGTTTTTGTTAAACTCGATCAAATATGTTTTATAAAGTTAATTAATCGTTATACTAAAACAAGCAATTAAAGATACAAATTTGTTATTTAGATAAATATCGAAAATAAGTATTTTCAAGTTTAAAAAGATTTGTATGTTATTAATAAATTTGTTAATTATTAGTATATAGTTCTTGTATTATTTAAACGTCGACAAATTAATATTTTCAATTTTTTTTATTTGATTGTTATTTTCTCAATTATATTGTACGTAACTCTTTGTGTTGTGCTTTAATTTTAAAATATTAAAGAGACAAAATAACGCAAATACTTAATTCTCGCAAATAAAAGAAAAAACTAACAAATTATCGCTATTAAAGTTCTTATTTTTTAACTTATCTTGTTTCTTAAGATTGTTCTAATAGTAAAAGTATTAGCGAGAAATGATTGCGAGAGAGAGAGAAACATACAAGCTTTTAAATTAAAGCTATTTTATTTAACATCTTTGACAAAACTTTTTTTGCACTATTAAGTATATTTTTCTTTTTCTTTGTTTTCTTGATTGTTTTCTAAGACTAGCGTGATCGTCGAGTCGGGTTGGCCCGCCCAACCCTGACCCTAGGGTCAGGCAAATTTCCTAGCCCAACAGGATGGGGCGAGCGAAGAATGCATGTCGAGTGTCCAACTCGACCCACCCGATCACGTGACGTCACGTGACGCGCTAATCACATATAATTAGCGCGAGGTTTACGCTAATCGTATGTGGTTAGAGTAGACCTTGCCCTAGCTCAATCGAGTTAGCACATAGATAAGATAAGATAAGATAAGCGAATGCTAACGCGACGAAGTTAGCTTGGGTTCTTGGCATTGACCTAACAAAACCCGACCCTAAAATCGGGTTCGCGCCTTAACCCTGGCCCAACCCTACGGGGCCCAAGAGGGTGGGTCGGGTTGAGAAAAAAGTGTTCGACTCGACTCAACGATCACACTATCTAAGACGTACTCTTAAATTTTTGAAATTTTCTTATAAATAGAAAGTTTAGTTTTAGAGCTTGTGTCAATTTATTTAATTTCTTTTTTGTTAAAGTAGTTAATAATAGAGCGACGTTTGTATTTGATATCTCGAATAAAAAATTTAATAAAATAATAATCGTCTTAATAGAAATTCGACAATCGAATATTGTAAAACAATTAAGAGATATTAGATTCTTAACAATAATTAAAGATATTAAATTTTTGTTAATAGTTAAAGATATCGAAGTCTTAATAACAATTAAAGATATTGTCTTCTTAACAATATTTATTGACGCGATCTTTAAAAAAAAGTTGTGCTTATTTATAATGCGAAGAGTTTTGTATTAAAGAAAGCAAAATATGCAATAAAATTCGATTTGATATAGTTAAAAAGCACAACAAAGCTCTAAAAAGCAATTATCTATTTTAAGAAAACTAAATAGATAAGAGAATTTATTTTTTAAAAAAACTTTAACGAGAAATATAAATAATTAAGTATTAGATCGAACAATAACAAGAAATATACAAACTCGCAAAGTTAACAATATTTAATAGTAAATAAATAAAATAACATGTTCGATAACAAATAAATATCGCAAAGTATTAATAAAATTAAGCAAAGCTTGCATTAATAATCTTATTATATTAGAAGAGATGAACTTTTCTAGAAGTGCATTACGAGTGTTTCTTAACTTGTTAAGTTGTTAACAATCTTGTATTAATAAGAGTTAAGATATAAATTAAAAAGATAAAAAAATAAGCGAATAACAAGAAATAAACAACAAAGATGCGTCGCGTATCTTTATCTCAATAATCTATAAATAAAAAAGTATTAAATTTAATATTTCAAATATCAATATTATTTGTCGATTGATTTTTTTATTTTTTTATTTTTATTTATTTTTATTACTGTAGACAAAATTCTTTTATTTATAGTAATTAACAAAAATAAATTAGATCTTACAATTATATTTGTAAATTTGTATATTAATTTTTAAAATTTAATACAATTAATAATTGATTGCAATCGATATAATATTGTTGTAACAAAACAAAATCTAAATCAATTGCGTTAGAAGCATCTGCGAGATCGCGAGATGTTCGCGCGTTGCAAACACTCGCGAGAAGTAGTATATATAGAGAAGACAATCTAATTTGTTACAATTGTGCAAGATATTAATAATTGAATATTATTTTTTGCGACAAAAGAAAAACAATTTAAGATTGTTATTAAATATTTCGAATATCTTAATAAGTATATAAAGATTGTTAAAGAAATTTTAAAAAAGACTTAAGCTTTACTTAAGTATTGAAAGCTTTAAAAATATATTTATCGAAATAAACGCAAGATATTTGCGAATTTAAAAACGTTAATTTTGAAATCTTTTTATAAAAGTTAGAAGCGTTAACACAAAGAATATAAAGAAAGAATTTTGTTAATTTGCAAGTATCAAGATAATGCAACAATCGATTAGAAATTTAATCACTTTCGAAAAATTAATATTTTAGCAATAACAAAGATTGCAAAATGCATTTTGAATATAAGTTAAGTATGCAATCTTATAAATCAAATTGTCTTACAATATTTGCATCAAGACGCAAAAGATTAAGAATTAAGAAAATTAATTATCTTAAATAACTAAAAAAAGATTATTAAAATGTTTAATTTTAAAATAGCGTCTCTTTTTGAGAGTTTAAAATTAAACTTATTTAATTAAGAAGTTTACAAATTTAATAAAGTTAAAATAGATATTTTTAATTTGTTAGAAAATTGTAAGATTAAAGTCGTTAAAAGTGATATTTTAATATTAGCGTTAACAACAACTTAATCAAATAAATAGTTAAAAGTTTGCAAGAAACATTATTGACAATCAAAGTTAATATATTGAGATTTAATATTGTTATTAAAGAAGAAATCGAACAATATATTAAGTAATAAGTATAAAATCTTGCGAGTTAAGAAAGTTATAATTGAAATGCGAATTTTAAATCTTTTTAACAATTAATATTAATATTGCAATATTAACAAGATATTAATTAATTGCATAAGACAATTAACAATAAAGGAAACAAATATGTGTATAAAAGAACAATGCTTTAGAGTTGTTTGTTTGTTGTTAAAATTCTTGTCGACAAATAGTTTTAAGCATATTTGTTTTAATTATTTGCGAAACGTTGTTAATTTTGTAAAGCTTGTAAACAATAAGACAAGTATAATAGCTTTAATTATTAAAAGTTGTCTTATTTAAGTATATAACAAATGTCTTGCGTTAAATTTGTTAAAACGCAAAAATTTAAATTAATAAAGAATAACAAGTTAACAAAGAGATAAAACAAATATCTTAAAAATCTTTAAATATATTGTCGAGAAATTTAGTCTTTTAATTAAGTATAACAAGAATATTGCTAGAATAATTGTTATTAAGATTGCAAGTCTTAATACTTAAGAGAATTCATATTAAGAAAAAAACACTATTACGTTGTAATGTTACGCTAGTACTTTCGTTAAAAGTATTAGAGAGAATTATGTTATCAAAGAGATTTATAGACGTCTTTAGACAATGTAAGCAATTACTTGATAATAAGAATTGCAACTATAGATAATCTTATGTTCAATAAATTTTCACAAGTGATTCAATGAATTAGAGTAACAATAAGTAAAGACTTAAAATGAGTTAAACACGATTTATAAAAAAGTCGTATTCGAAAACTATATATTTTTTTATTATTTAAAATTCAAGATGTCTAAAATGCTTAAAATTTTAATTATCTTAATTATTTTAATTTCGAATTTACGATGTTTAAGAGTTAAGTCTTCTTAATTATTTTAATTTTGTTAATAAATCTTTTCTTTTTAATTATCTTGTGAAGAGAAATGCGCGACGAATAGTATCTATTAGCACGCGACTCGTAACACTATTTTCTCTCTTTAAGAGTTTTTGTCTCGAAACTATTTATTCTTTTTTATTATGTTAATCAAGTTGATCATTAAACAACATCGCAATTTCGTTGTCGATTGTCGCTACAAATACGTTATTTTCGCAATGCGTTCTTGTTGAACTTGTGTCTCATTCGACGTATCTTATCAAGTAAATAAGAAGTATCTCAAATGTAAAAAGTGTTATCGAAAGAATCGAAAATATAACTTGACTTCTAACTATTAAGAAATGAATGAAGCTATTTAGAAGATTAAAAAACTAAATGATAAAATAACAAAATTGCGTCTAAGAATTGCGTGAAAAACGAAACAAAAAAACACTAATTTTGTCGTTTAAAAGATATGAATGATGCGAAGTCAAAAAACATTCTAAAAATTAAAAAAAGCGAAAAAAAATTAAATGTATTGAAAAGACGTTCGAAGTCTTGTTTAATACTTTTATCGATTCTTTATTGTTCGCTCTCTTGTTTCTTGATGTTCTATTGACTCTTATAAGTGATTTTGTCGCTAACGAAATCGTCGTAGCTTGTTAAAGCACTTCTTTAGATTCTTGAGTAATTCTTATGTGTTTTCGAAGATAAAATATTCTCTTCACTTAATAAAATATTTTTGATTTTTTTGTTATAAAATTTTCTCAATCTTATATTGTTTCTTTTTTTGTGAATGAAAATAAAATGTGTCTTGTAAAAACGTAATTAAATTCGTTAACTTCAATAGTAAGATATAAAATACTAGAAATACTTTGACGTTCTTGAATAAATCGACAATTTGTCTTATTTAAGAAAACTAATAATGTTAACGTAAAAGCTAAAGAGTTTTGATCACTTTTAAATGTTTTTGCAATAATTTATTATAATGTTTCTTTATATATTTGTCAATTTTGTCAATAAATATCTAGAGTTTTTTTTTATTAAAAATTCTTTTTTGTTGTCTCTAAATATTTGTAAAATAGCATTTAGCTCATATTTATTTGTTAATAGTAATTCGTTCTTGTTAATCTTAAATATGTTGTAATTAAACGATTTCTTCGTTTTTATATAATTATTTCTTTTATTAAGTGCGTTTGCTTTGTCGTTATCTTTGTTTAATGTATATTGTATTTTAAACTTGTATTGTTCAAGTCGCTCTAATTATCGCATTTGTCTTCTATTAAGCTATTTAATAGTAATAAAGTGTAAAAGATTTTTGTGATTTATAAAAATTGTAAGTTTTAATAATTTTTCGATGTATACTTTTTATAATTTTAAAGAAATTACAATAGCGAATAACTTTTTATTGTAAATATTATAATTTTATTTAATTAACGAAAGTTTTTTCGAAAAATATATTATTAAATGTTATATGTTTTTATGCTTTTAATTAAAGCATGCATTAATAATTAAATTTAATGCGTTAATTTTAATCTTGTTTAACAATCGTAAATTGTACATTTTTAGTATTAATTTCTTTAAGCATTTTAACTTAAAATTTTGAAATAAATTTTTTTTTGCTAATTTTTATATTTATAACGTTTTTTTTTTGTAAAATTCGTTAATGATATTGCGTTAACGAAGTAATTTTTAATAAATTTCTTGTTATAATTTATAAAATCTAGAAAGAATTAAACTTCTTTAATATTAATAAATGATTTTTACTCTTTAATTGCTCGTAACTTTTTAAAATTTATGCGTATTTTATATCGTTCAACGACAAATTCAAGAAAATTAATTTCTTTTTAATAAAACTCGCATTCCTTTAATTTAAGATATAAATTTTTTTTATTTAAATATTTTAATATTTTGAAAACATAATTCACATGTTCTTTCAAGATATTTAAGTAAATTATAATGTCGTTCAAGTATATTATAACAAATTGATTTAAATATTGTCGTAATAAATTATTAATCGTTTCTTAATACGTTGTCGAAACGTTCATAAATTCGAACGACATTATTGTGTATTTGTACAATTTATATCTTATGCGAAAAATTGTCTTTTATTTTATTTTATTTTTTTACTTTAATCTAATTATACGCTTCTTGTAAATTTAATTTGATAAAATATTTCGCTTCGAATAATTAATTTTAAAGTTCGTTAATGTTAAGTAATAAATATCAATTTTTTATTGTAATATTGTTTAACTTTCGATAATTAATATATAAACGAAGAGTTTCGTTCTTTTTAAGTACAAAAAGAATCAAATATTTTGTCTATAATTAAGATTTTTTTATAAATTTTTTTTTTTCGTTTTTAATCAAGTATTTGCGAAGTGTTTTTAGCTTTTTTCGAATAAAGTATATATAAATTCAAATGTGAATTATTTGTTTAATTCAAGTTTGATTTCATAATTTTACGATTAATGTTTAGATACAATCTTAATCATTTTCTTTTCTTAAAACAAATGCTTTCAATTGTTGTATATTCGTAATATATGCTTTAGCGATTCTCTCGTTATATTAAATAGTTTAGAGCTCTCAAAAAATTCGCAATTTTCTTCATTTATTTTAACTTTATAATATGATTAATTTTTATTAATATTTGTTGAGTCGAATTTTATTAAATCGTTTTTTTGTAAGAATGCAAACTCGCTATTTGCGATCAAATTTCGACTTAATTTTTTATTTATTATTAAACGTTGTTGATGCGTAGATTAAATGTGAATTGTGTAATTACATTGCGCAAATTTAAGTATTAGTATATTTTAATTAACTTTTAGATTGTGTTGCTTCAATCAAGACATTTCTAGAACGATATTGTAAATAACTATTTTTATTATATTAAAAATTAGTTTCTCATAATATTGTTAAATAATTATTAATAATAATTTCGTTTCTTTGTTTACTTTTTTATTTTTCGCGAATAATAAGTTTTTATTTATAATTATTAAATTGTAAGCGTTAGACTTCTTTTAAGTAAAATATTTTTTTCTCTTTACAAGAGCTTTGATCATAAAATTATTTATCGCATTAAAATCGATCATTGCTATAAGTTAACAATCGTTAATTTTAATTAATATAATAAAACATTATGCGTACGTCGTTAAACTTAATTGCTATTTTCAAGCTAATATATTGCATTTTTCTAATATATTCTTTATCAAAAAAATTCAATTTTTCTTTGCTCTTGTGTTGTGACTTTTGCTTCAAATATTTGTTTGCGTTAAGCTTTCTTTTGTTGCTAAATTGCTAACTTTAACTTTTTAAAAAATCAATTAATTTTTTTTTTAAATGAGTTTAACATAAATTGTTGTAACAAGTTGTTCAATTAAGACTTGCGTATATTGTAAAATTCAATTGTCTTATTGTAATATTAAGTATGTTCTTTTTTATAATAACATTGTTTTTTAATTTCTTTTCGCATTCGTTTACGATCTTCGATGAGCTAACTAAAGTCTTAAAATGATTCGTAATATTTTTTATGCATTTATAAAAGTTTTTTCAATTATATTCTTCGTTCAAGTCAATAATTAAACTATAAGATTTAATAGTTTTCTAAAGTGTTTAATTAACTTTTTGCGTAAATGCGAATGCTTTGTTTAATAATGTTTTATCTAGAACTTTCTATAGTTGATTTAAGTTCTTTATCAAATAATAATTGTCGTTCGATTTAATTTCGAAGATATTTGTCTTTGTGTCGATTTGCTTTTTAATGTCGTTTTAGCTATTAAGTATTTCTCTTAACATGACATTGATTTGTCGACGATTTATTAAGTTTCGTAATTGATAATCTCTTGCGAAGTGATTTAATTTGTCACATAAATAACACGTTTTTTGAAATTTGTTATTTTGCTTTTCTCTAAAAAGTTTCTTTTTGCGTCGTTAAATAAAATTTAATTTCATAGATGCAAACTTACAATAATCTAAGTTATTATATTTTTAATTAGAACGAAATTCTTTCTATTAATATTTGATCGTTGATTCAAAGAAGATTTTCGCTTTTTCGTAAAATTAATCGTATTGCTTTTTTATAATTCTTTTATACAATTTGTCGTCAAAATCGATAACTATTTCGATGAGATTAAATATGTCATTAATAAATTTGTTATCACGCATAATTTCGTTTTTAAGATTGTTTTTAAAATTTTGTCGAAACATTGTTATAAGTGCGACATCGTTTTATTTAATAAAATTGACATACTTTTAAAATCTTGTTGCGTAATCTATTGCAAAAATTCGTTAAATTAAGTATTAAATCACTTTTTTGCAATTTGTTTTTCGTTAAATGTTTCGAAAATTCTTCGAAATTTTCTTTTGAAATTATCAAAGTTCGTAAACATTGTACGAGAATTTTTATCATAATTTTTTAAATATTTGCGTAAATTTAATTTGAGTCAATGCTAAACTTTTTCTTTAAGAAATGTTAATGCGAAAATTGTCTTTTTGTTCGCTAAAACAAGATAGAAAATAAAATAGATATTTACTTGCATAAGCTAGTTTTTCAAATCGATACAATCTTTATAATAAACGTTAGATTTGTTAATTCTTATTTTGTCGTTTTTATTAATAGAGAATCGATGTGATGTTATTGAGCTATTGTTCAAGTAGAGACGCGTTAATTTAATACAAACATTCTTAGAGTGTTCAAAGTGTTACGCTAGTACTTTCGTCAAAAATATTAGAGAAAATTATGTTATTAAAAAGATTTATAGACGTCTTTAGGCAATGCAAGCAATCATTTGATAACAAAAGTTGCAACTATAGATTATCTTATGTTTAATGAATTTTTATAAGTGATTCAATAAATTAAAGTAACAATAAGTAAAGACTTAAGATAAGTTAAACACGATTCATAAGAGAGTTGTGTTTGAGAGCTATATATCTTTTCATCATTTAAGATTTAAGATATTCAAGATGCTCAAAATCTTAATTATCTTAATTATCTTAATTTCGAATTTAAGATATTTAAGAGTTAAGTCTTCTTAATTATCTTAATTTTGTTAATAGACCTTTTTTTTCTAATTATCTTGTGAAGAGAGATGCGCGACGAATAGTATTTATTAATACGCGACTCGTAACATGTAATTATTCGAATAACTCTAAAATAACGTTATTAACAAAAATAATTAAAAATTAAAAATTAAAAATTAAAAATCTAATTAATATTGAGTACAATATATATTTTTATTATCTTAATACACGCAATAATAAGTCGAATCTAGAATAACTTCGCAATATAATATATTCTTTTATATAACAAATTATTTAAATTGATCTTTTCTATTAGCTTCTTTACGTCGCATTAAGATTTAATTAACATTGTTAACTTATCTTTTATTTGTATTACGTAAAATATATTTACAAAAACAATAATACGCACTTTTTTTATATTTATATTAATATCTTAAAGTACGTCAAGATTAACAAGAATTATAATATAATTTAAGACTTTTGTTACGAACCTAGTGAGCTTCAACAGGTATATGAAGTACGCAATACGAGTAGCATAGAGTACGACTACTTGTATTGCTCTTGCGTTTTTATTAGAAAGCAACAAAAGCTTGCTTCTAGCGCTTCTTGAAGAAGTAGCAAGAGCAAAGATACTAGTGTCCCATTGCTCTACGAAGAAGCAAAAGAAGCACGATAAATCTCCTTAGTATATAGAGATTCTAACACGACTTTCTTATGAATCGTGTTCAACTTATCTTAAGTCTTGACTTATTGTTACGATTGACTTAAGCTGCAAATCTCTTGTTATCAAGTGATTGCTTGCATTACTTGAAGACGTCTACAAACCTCTTCAAAGCATAACTCTCTTTAATGTCTTCGAAGAAAGTACTAGCGTAACACTTTGAACACCCTAAGAATGTTTGTATCAAGTCAACGCGCCTCTACCTCGAACATCAACTCTACAACAAAAAGAAAACAACTCGTGTCAAATCTCATAAAGATCGACGATAACGACAACAATATTGACAATGAAGAAGAAATTTTATCAAAGATCAAGGTCAATGCTTTAGACAAATATTATAAAGATAGAATTGAATTAAAGAATTGAATCACGCAAATTGAAATCTACTTTACGTTCTATCTCGTTCTAGAAAATAAGAAGACCTTGTTGACTTTTATCTTTCTTCGAGAACAAGTTTAGCACTAGTTGAAGCCAAACCTTTGAAAGCATCTTGAGAGTGAAGAAGACCCAAGAAGAATCTTCATCAACTTCGATATCTTCAAGAAAGAACTACAACGAGTATTTGAAATATCCAACGAAAAACAAATAGCGAAACGAGTTATTTAACATTTGCAACAAAAAACATTAGCAGCAAACTACGTCGCCAAATTTTAGAAATATACAAATCTAATCGATTGAGACAATGCATCACTAATGACAATGTTCAAGCGAGGCTTGAAGAAGAATGTCAAGGACGAACTTATGCGCAACGATGCAAGATTCGACATCATTTAAACTTTAGTGAAAATAGCAATCGACGTAGACGACAAGCTATATAAGAGAGCTATGAAAAAACGATACGATTAATCCCATGAGAGAGCAGAAATCTTCTTTGAACTAGCGATCGATTATCACGCAAAGGGAGACCACTTTAAGAAATATAGCGACCTAGATTATCGCGAGTTTGCATCAATGAAATTGAACTCTACTCAACGACGTAAAGAGAAGAACCCTAGAGAAAAGCAAGATAATAGAAATTCAAAAACGTGCTATTCATGTGACAAATTGGGTCACTTCGCAAGAGATTGTCGATCGCGAAACTTGATGAATCGTCGACAAATCAATGCTATGTTAAGAGAGATACTCGATAGCCAAAATAACATTAGAGAGCAAACGAACACCCCCAAGACTAGATCGAACGACGACTACTATTTGATAAAGAACCCAAATCAATTATAGAAAGTTCTAGATGAAACATCATTAGACAAGGCACTCGCATCTACGCAAGAAGTCAACCAAGCACTCAAGAAGACTATCAAACCTTATAGTCTAGTCATCGACTTAGACAAAGAGTATGGCTAGAAGGACTTTCACGAATGCATAGAAGATATCACGAACCACCTCGAGGCTTTAGCTAGTTCATCGAAGAAAAGATAGATCAATCAAATTGTGAACAAATGCGAGAAAGCGCTAGGAAGCGACGCTACTATAAAAAAGAATACTCTTGATGAAATCGAACGACAATTGAACAATATTAGTTTATCTCGACAAGAAATAGAGGAAGCAAAGAAATATAAGACACTTAGTTGGATCGCGTGCTACGACAACTCATGCTAAACTTACCTAGAAGAAAAGAAAGAAATTAATTGATTTTCTAGAAAGCCAAAGTTAGCAATCCAACAACAAAAGGAAGCTTAGCGCAAATAGACGCTTGTAGCAGAAGTCGTAGCACAAAAATAGAAAAAAGTCCAAATTTCTTAATAAAGAGTATACTAGAGAAATGCAATATGTTAGCCCAATAATAGCAACTAAACTCAACAGCATACGCACGATGTTTTATCACACTAGTTAAGGTCAATGATCGTTGACTCATTGCAATGATTAATTCTAGTGCGATAGATAATTTTATGACTAGAGCTCTTGTTAAGAAGAAAGGATATTTTACTTAGAAGAAGTCTAACGCATACAACCTAATGATTGTAGATGAAAACTCATTACTCGACGAGAATAAAAGAGTGAACAAAGAAACGAAATCACTATCGATAGCTATTTAGCAACACCACGAGAAACTAATCTTTGATATAGTGGAAATAATCACTCACGATATCGTTCTAGAAATGTCTTGATTAAAGTAGCACAATCTAGAAGTTAACTAAAATACACGAGTACTTAGATTCGAACGATGTGATCACGCAATTTACATTCAATCTACGCATCGATAGCGTTCGATAATAGATAAAAAATAGAGTCGAAATTCGATCGCAAGATGCGAATTTGCATTTTTGAAAAAGAACGATTTAATCAAGTTCGACTCAATAGACATCGACAAAGATTAGCTAGATTACGAAGTCAAAGTAAGTGAAGAAAATTGCGAATCTTCTAAGAATTTTGAATTATCTAGTACAACGAAGAAATCGCTAAAGTACGTACTACGAATATACAACAATTGGAAGCATCTATTTCAAGAAGAGAAAACGACAAAGGCTCTTCCTAAACATCAATCGTAAAATTATAAAATCAAACTTGAACTAGGCAAGCAACTCACGTTTGAACTCATATATGCTTTATTCAAAAAGAAGCTCGAAGTACTTCGCGAATACTTGGCAAAAAATGAAAAGAAAGAATTTATTAGAAAATCCTAATCACAAGCAAGATACTCGATCCTCTTCGTACCCAAAAAGGACGAAACTCTTCGTCTATGTGTCGACTATCAAAAGCTAAATTATATTATGATTAAAAATCGATATTCACTACCCAATATTAGCGAGCTTTAGGATCGACTATTCGAAGTCAAGTATTTTACCAAACTAGATCTACGAGGAGCGTACAATTAGATTAGGATGAAGGCGAGAAAAGAGTAAAAGATAGCTTTTCGCATACGATATGGACTATACGAATACACGATGATGTCGTTCGAGCTCACGAACGTCTCGATAACGTGTCAAGAAATGATCAATAATGCACTACGACAACATTTGAATCAATTTGTCATAGCGTACTTGGACGACATCATGATTTACTCAAAAATCTTGAAAAAACATGTTAGTTATGTTTTCAAAGTATTGGAATGTCTAGATAGAAGAAACTTACATCTCAAATTAAAGAAATGCGAATTTCATTAAGAAGAAATTGACTTTCTTAAATTTGTCGTAAGACGATACGAAATACGCATGAATCTTAAAAAGCTACAAGCAATTAAAGAATAAAAATCATCTATTAATGTTAAGAAAGTACAATCCTTTTTAGGTTTCATAAATTACAATAGAAAGTTCATCAAGAACTACTTCGTCAATGCGATACTATTAACGAATTTTACGAAAAAGGATACGTCATGAATATAGAGATTTGTAGAAGAAAAAGCATTTTAGAATCTTAAGTTAGAATGCTTAAAGAAATCAATACTAAAGATATACGATTCACAATTATTAAGTAAGATTGAAATCGACGCATTAGATCTAGCTATCGATGCATGCTTCAATCAAAAGCACGAAGGCATGTAGCACTCAATGACATATCTCTCGAGAAAACTTTTGTCAATCGAACAAAATTACGATGTTCATGACAAGAAACTACTCGCTATTGTAGTCTTCTTGAAGTCATAAAGAGTATACATCGAAGAATTATCAAAACTTACAATTCTTACGAATCATAAGAATCTTGTGCACTTTATCATTATTAAATAGCTTAACAAAAGGCAAATACGATAATTAGAACGACTCGAATAGTACAAATTCAAAATATAGTATACCCTAGGCAAGAATAACGATAGAGTAGACGCACTTAGCAAAAGAAGTAATTATATAGAAACGAAGAAATCGTTTAATCACAACATACTTAAAGTCAACAAAGATAAATCACTATTAGCAAACAAACACGAGCTAAATGCTACATTACGAATACTTCGAGACGATACAAAAGAATTTCCAATAAAGAAAGAAAAACTCCAAATATTTATCAACAACATCGACGAATGTATAAAAGAGCATCATGATGAACCATTGCAAGGGCACCTAGAAGTGACGAAAACTCTTCAACTTTTACGTTAGCATTGTTAGTTCTTACAAATAAGATAAATTGTTAAGACATACATCAAAAGATGCCTTAGCTATTAGCAAAACAAACATGATACACATGCGAACTATGGCGAAATCCAATATTAGGAATTATCTAAATCGCTATAGGATGAAGTCACGATAAACTTTATTATTAAGTTGCTTAAGTTGACGAATCTAGCAATTGAAGACAAATATGATTCGATACTAGTAATGATTGACAAGCTTACCAAATACTCACATATCATCGCATGCAAAGAGAAATTTACAACAAAACAATTAAGATACATCGTATTGAATCGATTGATTAGATATCATAATATATTCAAAGAACTAATTAATGATAGAGACAAGCTTTTCACGTCTAACTATTGGAAAACAATTATATCAATGTTAGATACGAGGCTTCGCATGTCGATTGTCTACTACTCGATTACGAATAAATAGATAGAGCGAACAAACTAGAGTCTTGAGCAATATTTGCGACATTACGTCAACAATACTTATAACAATTGAATATCACTTCTATCTATGACACAACTAACATTAAATGCAAAGATTTCGAATATCATTAAGATAACTTCATTCTTCGTCAATTATGACAAAGAACTCAATCTCTTCGAGGAAGAGCGAAAGCATCTATTAGCACAATTAGCTATCGAAAGAATAGCGACACTAAAAAGAATACACGATAACATCTCAAAGATGCAAGAAAGATTGATCAAGTATTAAAATAAAAAACGAAAAACGACACCTTAGCTAAAGAAGAAAGATAAGATTTATCTTTTTACAAAAAATCTTAAGACAAGGAAATTAAGCAAAAAATTGAATCATGTCAAAGTCGAATCGTTTCTCGTTAAGAAGACAAAGAGATCAATCAATTACGAACTCGATTTGCCCAAAGACGTCAAAGTATTTTTGATATTTCATATCTCATTATTGGAACTAGTCGATTTTAGCACGCCTATATAGAACACATTCCATTATAAATCACAAAAGAAGATAGAATTCGTGGTCGAGAAAATACTAGAGCAAAGAAATCAACGATATTTAATTAAGTGAAAAGGCTATTCTACATTAGAAAACACGTGAGAACCTCTTACGAACTTGACGAAGTGCCAAAACAAGTTGAAGCAATTTTGTCAACGACAATCTCGACGAGCATCTCTAGGCTTTCGTCAAAGGGAGTTAGCGAAATAAAGAATCAACTCTTCGAAGCGTTCGAAAACGCGATTTGTTTCGACGCGACATCAATGAAAGAATCGAGAAAGGGGCCTGGCGACGACGCCTCCTTTGCTTGAAGACTTTTCAAATTTTGCAACTCTTCATTTATCATAACTCGTTGCTCTTTCTTCACAAAGTCAATTTGACGCAACAATCGTTGTTGTCGCGCATACGTTTTACGCAATTCACTTTTTAGTTTTTGGCGTTAATTTTCGAACCTTCGCCAGCGAGCAATATCTAGTGGGGCCAAATCGCACGATCGTTCGATGCGAACACATTCGACACATTTCTTAACATCTTTAGCAACACGACAAGGCTTACTTGAGCGAAAACAATTCTAGCAAACACGCATATTGAGGGACCCTATTTCTAAGGAAGCAACTTTGACAAGACGACGATCGTAGAAATCGAAAATAGCAAGTTTTGCACAAGGCATGTTAGAGAAGGTTTGCTTTCGAAACGAAAGCGTTGAAGAAAAGAAATAATGTTACAAGTCTAGTGAGCTTCAACAAGTATATAAAGTACGCAATACGAGTAGCACAAAGTACGACTACTTGCATTGCTCTTGCGTCTTTATTAGAGAGCAATAGAAGCTTGCTCCCAACGCTTCTTGAAGGAGCAACAAGAGCAAAGATACTAGTGTCCCATTGCTCTACGAAGAAGCAAGAGGAGCACGATAGATCTCCTTAGTATATAGAGATTCTAACACGACTCCCTTATGAATCGTGTTCAACTTATCTTAAGTCTTGACTTATTGTTACGATTGACCCAAGCTGCAAATTCCTTGTTACCAAGTGATTGCTTGCATTACCTAAAGACGTCTACAAATCTCTTTAAAGCATAACTCTCTCTAATATCTTCGAAGGAAGTACTAGCGTAACAACTTTGTATTTTTGAATAATAAGTTCGAAGACAATTGTACTTCAATTATAAAAAACTTTTATTACAAAATTCGATTATAATAACTTAATATTGTAAAAAGATACAATATATTAGTTAATATCGAAAGAGTATGCATTTATAGTCTTAAGAATACGTTAATATAAAGATTAGTCAACGTTGCAAAGTATAAAAGTCTAGAATTTGTTATTTGCAATTAAGAAGATATACGTATAACGTAATCTAAAATTGTGCATAATTTAATTGCACTAGAAAAAAAGATTGTAAAAAGAATAATATTGCTCTAGTATATAGCAATTTAGCTTAACAAAAAATCTTTCTATAACGTTAAGTTAAAAAATGTTAATTAATTAATTGTCTATTATGCTTAACAAATTGTTTCAATTCTATTGTTGTTCAAGAAACACAATTGATATAATTTAAGTCGAAAATAAATTTCTCGCATTAATTTAACTTTTCTTAAGAGATTTTATTAGCAATATCTTAATTTGCAAAGTTAATTAAAATAACTTACAAATAAAGATAAAGACAAATATATTGCTAAATAGCAATTGTGTTGCAATTAAAAAAATTATTAATTGCTAACAAGTTAATTCTTGAAAAGTATTTAAAGAGATTTAAATATTTGTTGTGCAAACAAAAAAACAAGCTTACTTTTCAAATATTTTCTTTAAAAAGCAAAAGATAAATTTGCAAAGAAAAGTCGATTAAGAATTGCAAGCTTTATTTTTAATATAAGAGCATTGATATTGCGCAATGTAAATAAAATTTGCGCAAACAAAAAATAGAAAGATAGAAAGATAAGCGACAATTAAAGAAATTTTTTAATAAGAGATTCGATAGATTCTAGTTGTTAATTAAACAATTAAAAATGCGCAATACATTTTTGACGCTTCGAGAATTCTTGTTACTTAAGCGACGAGCTTACTTTTGCTTATACGATTAATCGAATTGCACATAACTTTTTTTACGAATATAAATACTTATCTTACTTAATTTCTTGTTGCAATTACGATTGTAATTAATTATAAATAAATTTTTAATGCGTTTCTCTTCTCTTTTTTTAATTAATATAAGTTCTCTTTTGTTGTTACTCTTTATCTCGACTTCTTATTGTTGCAATTCGTATTTTTCTTATTAAGTTTTGTTGACAAATAGTCGATCTTTGTTACTATTTAATTACAAATTGTTTATCAAAAATCGATTTTCTTTTGTTTCGAATTATTAAGAATTAAAACAATCTAATTTTTAAAAGATAAAGCAAATGAATAGTTTGTTAAAGCAATAACAATAAATTCTATTCGACTATTTTCGAAATTTTACTTGCTTTCGAAAAAACAAAGTTTTCGAAAAAAAATATAAAGGCTTTCTCGACTTTGTCTATAATATAATAATTGACAATAAAGAATTTTTTACAAATATTAAAAATTCGCAAGAATTAATTTATAAGTCGCTACAATTAAAAGTAAGCTATTAATAATTTTTGCGAAGAACTTATTGCGTTAATTAAAAATTAATTGTTTAATTAATTTTAAAAACTTATTGTAAATCTTAATTAAAATTCTTTTGTCAAATTTAAAAATGCGAAAAAGATAATAAAAATAATTGTCTCTCGTTAATAGGAGATCATTGCTATTATTACTTGCTAAAATTCGAAGATAATAAAACTTAAAAATACAATTAATTAGCAACTTGTTATACTCTTTACTCTTTCTTATCTTTTGCGTTTAAAATCGTTGTTTAATTTTTAAATTATATTTGCGCTTTATTTATAACAAAATAACGCAAAACAAAGAGTAATAGATTTGTTATACTTGTTTAACTTAACAATATTCTATAAAACAATGCAAGATTGATTAAACAAATTAATTAATTTCGCAAAAATAGGTTTTATCGCGATAAAGAAACTTTTTACAACAATTTTAACTTATAATAATTTTGAGTTTTTAGAGAATTGACGAGATAAAAGAATTGAGAAGACTTAGAAATTTAGATCAATTATATTTGTTATAATAGTTCAATTTCATAATCTTGATATTGTGTCTCTCTTTCGAAACATATAAACTTCGGAAGAATATTTATTATTAATTATATTTATTGCTTTAACTTTAATCGATAAGAATTTTGATATTAAGATACAATGTATTCTCTTTCTTTTTCTTTATACAATATCTAATTTGACAAAATTCAAATTTTTTATATGAAGAACGTTATTCGAAAACTTTTTAAATTACTAATATACATTAATATAAACTTTTCTTGAATTGTATTTATACTTAAGTTTTATATTATAAAGTCGCATAAAACAAAATTATATTCTATAATATTAGTTTGAAAAGATAAAAGCACAATAATTAATAATTTTTTAATTATAGAAATTTTTTATCTTAAGTAAATAGAAGTTGACTTAAACAATTTTGTTTACAATAAATATCTTTGTCTTATTACGAGCGATCTTAAGATATATAAACAAATAAAAGAGATAGTTCGATTGCGAAACTATGTTTCTCGAATTTTATTCAACAAATTTTGTTAAATTTTGTTATTTATTGAGTTTTAACATTTGAAATTTAATATATTTCAACTTATATATATAATATATATAAAGAAAATCTTCTATATAAATAAGATCTCTTTGTAGTATATCGTAGACAAATAAAAATATTAACGCGTTATCTGCTTTAATAACTTTCAAGTTATTAAAAGATTAATTCTTTAGAGCTACGTTACGCGCATTGTTAATACTTAAATTAGACGCATATCTTGTTTGTTACAAGATTAGTTCTTTAATAAAATCAAAGAAATAATTTTTTAACTTAAGACGCAATCTTGCGACAAAAACAATTTGTAAATAACTATATTGCATTAAATTAATCAAGATCTTTATACGAAATTCTTTACAAATTTCTTACTTTATTAATTTTTAATTATTAATTAGAAGTTTTGTAATTACTAAAAAAATTGTACTTATATTAAGATATATCTAACACTTAAACATGTTATTAAAATAATTAATATTAAATTGCTTTGTTATATATTTTGCAAAGTTACTATTATATTTTAAGCAAAAAGAGTTAAAATGCTCAATTACGCAAAGACTTTATTACGCATAATATATATAATAAATTTTTTTTGTTGTTATTAAGAAATTGCAAGATGTTATTTTATTTAATAACTTAATTAATTTTTAGAATAAAAGTAATATCAATTTTGAGATCGATCAATTATTGAAATTGTTAAATTTAATTTTGAAGATTTTTTAATAAAAGCAATCTTAGTTCTTATTTAATAGCAATTAATTGCTTAAGAATTAAGTATTTAATACTTTTTACTTAATATGTCTTCAATTCATATTCGAGTTTGTTTTTAACTCGATTAATATTAATTATTATTTTAAGAAAGAAGATGCAAGAAATATATAAAGTTTAATTAAATTATTATCAATTAAATTATTGATATTAAATATAAAAGAAAGATATATTAAGAATGTTATTATCAATCTTTAAGTAAAAAGATTAAAGATATTTAACAATAACAAGATAAAATACAATTTGTGTTATAGATTTCGAGTTGAATTAAATAATATTATCGAGTCTATTATTGTTAAAATTAAAATTAAAATTAATATTAATATAATAGAGAGTTTTCGATTTTTATTAATTTTTATAAACTCGATACAAATTTTTTTAATATTGTAGTATACAATATTCTTTATTTGCGATTTTGTTGTTAGCAATTCGTAGATTGATCGTTGGGTCGAGAATCGATATCAACTTTCTAAATCGACTCGAATATTTGATATCAACATCGTGATTCGACTCGAATACTTGATTAGACTGGTCGCGTCGAGTCGGGTCATCGAGTTCGAGTCGGGTTCCTGGCCCGCCAAGACCCAATTCGGGTCAGAAATCTTGGCTCGAGTATTTAGGTCGGGTCAAAGGGTAGATATGAAGTACTTAGCGTATAACCCGACTCGACTCGCCAAGACTCGAAAAATTTAGATTATTTTTGAAAAAGTGTATTAATCAACTTAATCAAGTTGATTAATTTAATTAATTTGTTTATAATATTATATAGTAATGCATTTAGATAATGCATTTGTACGTTATTTGTGCGTTATTATTTTTAAACTATTTTTAGTAATTCGAATAATGCGATTTTTTTTAAAAATAGAAAATCTTGGCATTTTGACGTCATTTTCGATTGCTTGGCGAGTTGGTTGGATCGAGTCAAAAAATCGTTGACTCAAGATCGATTCCAAGTCGAGTCAAGAGATTGGTATCAAGTATTCGGGTCGAGCTAGAATGTTGGTATCGAAACCTGGTCCAACGATCAATCTATACTTGATATCAACATCGTAATTCGACTCGATATTGATTCGATTTCTAACTCGATTTGAGTCATCGACTCGAATCGTCAAGCAATCGAAAATGTTGTCATAATGCCAAGAATTTCTATTTTTGAATTTATTACTTCACGACTTTCGAAAGATTTATGCGTCAAAAACGAAACAATTTTTTTCTTTATTATTTTCTCGTCATCTTTATTATTTTATTGCATTATCTTATTGCATTATCTAATTACATTACTATGCAACATTTTAAGAAAACAATCATAAGATTTAACACACAATTTATGTCTACAAATTCTGTTACTAAATCGCTTTATGTCTTGGCGAGTTGAGTCGAAAATTCAAATCGATACTCGATATTAACATCGTAACTCGACTCAAATACTCGATATTAACATCGTGATTTAAATTAACTTTTCGATATTAAAATCTTGACTCGATTTAAGTCTTGGCGAGTCGAGAATTTAACTCGAACTCGATGACCCAACCCGACGCGATTAGTCTAGCAATTCGAAGATACTATATTAAGAATCTTAATTAAAATCTTAATACAAGACTTTAATATTATATAATATTCTTTATAAATTTCGAAGTACAAATAGTAGAGTAATCTCTTGCTTTGTCTCTCTTTTGCGCTCGCGTCTTCAAATATCTCGCAAGATATTAAAATTAAAGTTAAAAATATATCGCACAATATTAGTCGTACTTAAATTGCAATTATTTAAATAAACTAATCTTTTTCGCTTTTTATTACTAGATAAGAGTGTAATATCTCGAGAAAATATTTTTTGCAACGCGTTTAATATCATATCTCTTAACAACTATTAATATCGATAAAATATTTTCGATATTTTCGACAATTAAGAAGTCTTGTTGTCGAAAACGTTATTGTTTTTAGTATTTTTTCTTAATAAGTTAACTTTACTTTTCTTAATATTTGTATCAAATCTTTGTTTATTACTTTTTTGTTTTTTTTTGTAAACAATGCTTTGAAAATATTGTTTAATAATTATTGATTTCTTCGCGTCTTATATTTTATTAAAGCTAAATTAAATAATAGACGCGTTTTAACTTTCTTTGTATTAGTCTTATCTTTGTTTCTCTTTATTTTTATTAGTATCTTATTGTTGTTTTTATCTAAAGCTTGATCTTGTTTTAATATATCGAGAATCTTAGTATTATACTTTAATAAAGCGTTTTAGATTTTGTTTAATTCGCGTTTTAGATATTTGTTGTCAATTATTAAATATTTTTATATATTGAGAATCTTTAATATTGTATTTAATATTAATAGACTTAAAGTAAATTGCAAAAAAGAATTTTTAAAAATATTTATTGTCTTTCGTTCTTTTTACTTCTCGAATTAACGTCTAATTTAGAAACGCTTAAATTTATTTTTTTCTTGTTTTAGATTTAATTTCTTATATTAATTAATCGAAATTTGATTGTTTAAATAACAAATGAAGTAACACAAACTTAATTTGATTTTTTCGAATGTTAATAATAATTTATTGTTTAGATTTATGTTAATAAAGAATTTTTATTTTGTCTTGCAATAATAGTTGCATTTCGTCTTTAATATAAGATTAATTAATTTTTATATATTTTAAAATATATTGCGTCTTCGATTTATTACTTTTAATATATTTTTTTACATTTAAATTTCTTTGTTTTTGTTAAATCTTTTTGCTTATTATTAGTTTTGCAATTCTCGAAATTTGTTTCTTTTACTATTAACTTCTTGATTAACGTTCGACTTAACGCATTTTTTTTACTTCGAATTTCTTTATATTATTGCGAGAATAAAAATATTAAAATATACTTATTCTTTGTTGTATTAATTTGCTTTATTAAGTTGTTAATATATTTTTGCAATGAACAAGAAAAGCATTTAAATATAGATTTTTCGAATATTTGAATTGTCGATATTTAGCTTATACGCGTTTGTGCATATTAGAATTTTTGAAAAAAAATAGTTTTTAAATCTTTTTTAAAAAGCGTCTTAAATATATTTATTTTGTTATTTTTAATAAATAGTTTAGAGTTATTATTTATTGTCAAATACATTTGCATATTTTATTTACGTTACTTATCTTATTATATATACAATTGTTTTTCAAATATCTTAAGAGCTTTTAACTTGCATTAACAATATATATTGCAAATCTTTTATATATTTTTCGATATATTTAATAAGACTAAATTGTAAATATATTTTCGATTTATTTAAAGATATTCCGAATATCTTTATATTAGAGTTAAATTTGCATTGTCTCTTTATATTTTCTAAAGTCTTATTACCAAGTATAATTAATATATTTATTATTAATATTTTAGAACGCAATTGCGTACGAAGAACATTAAGACAAATATAATTTGCTTAAAACTCTTTTTGTTTGTTTACAAGATATAATTTGTTAATAACAAGTATGCAAAGTCGCAATTAATAATACTTGTAACGCAAAATATTGTTAAAGAAATTCTTGAATATAATAATCTTAAAATTTGTAAATATTGTTTTAGTTAAATTTAATTATTAAACACTTCATATTAAATATAGTAGCAATACTAATTATACGTATAGTCTTTTTTATATATTTTCTTTAGCGTTTTTAACTTGTTGTTGTCGTCTTTCAATACTAATAATCGACAATTAATCATTTTTTTTAGCTTTTTATATTAATTGTTCTTTAAGACAAGAAGAGACATAATTATTAACGCAGTTTTCGATAACAAAAATATAAATAACAACGTTTAATATAATAAACTTTTTTTCTAATTTTGTCTTTGTTATTATAATTACGTTTTTCTTTAAAGTAACGTCGAACACATTTAATTGCTTTTGTTTAATTTTAAACTTAAATATATTCTTAATAATATTAGGTAGCTAGTTCTTACACACTCTATTTCGATAAATATTATATCTATTTTTAGTAATTGCACATCTAGTTCTAGAATTAATTTTTAGAATTGATCGAATAAAAGTTGATCAAATTCGAATTGCGCGAAATCTTCAAAGTCTTGTCTTAATTACTTTACATTTTTATCTTATTGTCGTTAGCATAATGATGCAATCATCTATTACGAGTCGCGTGCTAATAGATACTATTTATCGCGCATCGCTCTTCACAAGATAATTAGAAAGAGAAGATTTGTCAATAGAATCAAGATAATTAAGATGACTTGATCCTTGAGCATCTTGAATTTCGAATCAAGATAATTAAGATAATTAAGGCCTTAAACATCTTAAACATCTTGAATTTTAAATAATAAAAAAGTATATAGCTTTCGAACACGACTTTCTTATGAATCGTATTTAACTTATCTTAAGTCTTTACTTATTGTTACTCTAATTTATTAAATTATTTATAAAGATTTATTAAATATAAGATTGTTTATAATTGCAATTCTTATTATCAAGTGATTGCTTACATTGTCTAAAGACGTCTATAAATCTTTTTAATAACATAATTCGCTCTAATATTTTTTACGAAAATACTAGCGTAATACTTTGAACGTTTTAAGAATGTTTGTATTAGATTAACGCGTCTTTATTTCGAACAATAGCTTAACAACATTACGTCGACTCTTTATTAATAAAGACGACAAAATAAAAATTAACAAGTCTAACATTTATTATGAAGATCGTATTGATCTAAAGAACTAACTTATGCAAATAAATATTTATTTCATTTTTTATCTTGTTTTAGCGAACAAGAAAACGATTTTCGCATTAACATTTCTTAAAGAAAGAGTTTAACATTGACTCAAATTAAACTTACGCAAGTATTTGAAAAATTATAACGAAAACTCTTGTACAATGTTTACGAATTTCAATAATTTTAAAAAAGAACTTCGAAGAATCTTCGAAACATTTAACGAAAAACAAATTGCAAAAAAAGTAATTTAGCACTTAATTTAACGAATCTTTGCAATAGATTACGCAACAAAATTTCAAAAATATGTTAATTTTATCAAATGAGACGATGTCGCATTTATAATAATGTTTCGACGAAATCTTAAGAACAATCTTAAGAATGAAATTATGTGCGATAACAAATTCATTAGTCACATGTTTAATCTTATCGAAGTAATTATCGATTTCGACGACAAGTTGTATAAAAAATTTATAAGAAAGCGATACAATTAATTTTACGAAAAAAAAAGAATCTTTTTTGAATTAACGATTAAATATTATTAAAGAGAATTTCGTTCTAATTAGAAGTACAATAATTTAAACTATCGTAAACTTGCATTTATAAAATTGAATTTTATTTAACGACGCAAAGAGAAGAATTTTAGAGAAAAGCAAAATAACAAATTCTAAAAAACGTGTTATTTATGTGACAAATTAAGTCACTTCGCAAGAGATTGTCGATTACGAAACTTAATAAATCGCTAACAAATCAATGTTATGTTAAGAGAGATACTTGATCGTTAAAACGACATTAGAGAGCAAATTGACACAAAGATAAACACTCTCGAAACTAAATCGAACAACAATTACTATTTAATGAAAAATTCAAATCAATTATAGAAAGTTCTAGATGAAATATTATCAAATAAAGCATTCGCATTTACGCAAAAGATCAATTAAGCACTTTAGAAAACTATTAAATCTTATAGCTTAATTATCGACTCAAACGAGAAATATAACTAGAAGAATTTTTACGAATGCATAAAAAACATTACAAATCATTTCTTAGTTAATTCATCGAAGATCATAAACAAATGCGAAAAGAAACTAAAAAGCAATGTTATTACGAAAAAGAATATACTTGACATTATAATGAAACAATTGAACTCTACAATATACGTAGACCTTAATTAAATAACTTGTTACAACAATTTATGTTAAACTTATCTAAAAAAAAGAATAAAGTTAATTGATTTTCTAAAAAGTTAAAGTTAGCAATTTAGCAATAAAAGAAAACTTAACGTAAACAAGCGTTTAAAGCAAAAGTTACAACATAAAAACAAAGAAAAGTTCAAAATCTTTAATAAAGAGCATATTAAAGAAATGCAATATGTTAGTTCAACAATAGCAACTAAACTTAATAACGTACGTACAATGTTTTATTATATTAATTAAGATTAACGATTGTTGACTCATAGCAATGATCGATTCTAGTGCGATAGATAATTTTATAACTAGAGCTCTTGTAAAGAGAAAAGAATACTTTACTTAAAAGAAGTTTAACGCTTACAATCTAGTAATTGTAAATGAAAACTTATTACTCGCAAGAAATGAAAGAGTGAACAAAGAAACAAAGTTATTATTAATAGCTATTTAGCAACATTACGAGAAACTAATCTTTAATATAGTGAAAATGATCATTTATAATATCGTTCTAAAAATGTCTTAATTGAAGTAACACAATTTAGAAGTTAACTAAAATATACAAGTACTTAGATTCGTACAATGTGATTACACAATTTACATTTAATCTACGCATTAATAGCGTTCGATAATAAATAAAAGATTAAGTCGAAATTCGATCGCAAATAGCGAGTTTGCATTTTCGCAAAAGAACAATTTAATAAAGTTCGACTTAATAGATATCGACAAAAATTAATTAAATCACAAAGTTAAAGTAAGTGAAGAAAACTACAAATTTTTTAAGAGCTCTAAATTATTTAATACAACGAGAGAATCGCTAAAGCATATATTACGAATATACAACAATTGAAAGCATTTGTTTTAAAAAGAAAAAACGATCAAAACTTTATTTAAACATTAATCGTAAAATCATGAAATTAAACTTGAATTAAACAAACAATTTACGTTTGAATTTATATATACGTTATTCGAAAAAATGCTAAAAACTCTTCGCGAATACTTAGCAAAAAACGAAAAAAAAGAATTTATTAAAAAATCTTAATTACAAGCAAAATACTCGATTCTCTTTGTATTTAAGAAGAACAAAACTTTTCGCTTATGTGTTAATTATCAAAAGCTAAACAATATTACGATAAAAAATCGATATTTATTATTTAACATTAACGAACTTTAAGATCGATTGTTCGAAGTAAAGTATTTCATTAAATTAAATTTATGAGAAACGTACAATTAAATTAAAATAAAACTAAAGAAAGAATAAAAAATAACTTTTTATATACAATATAAATTATACAAATACACGATAATGTCGTTCGAATTTACGAACGTCTCGACAACGTATTAAGAAATAATCAATGATACATTACGATAATATTTGAATGGATTTGTCATAATATACTTGAACGATATTATAATTTACTTAAATATTTTGAAAAAATATGTGAATTATGTTTTCGAAATATTAAAATGTTTAAATAAGAGAAATTTACATTTTATTAAAAAGAAATGCGAATTTTATTAAAAAGAAATTGATTTTTTTGAATTTGTCATTAAATGACATAAAGTACGCATAAATTTCAAAAAGCTACGAACAATTAAAGAATAAAAATTATTTATTAATATTAAAGAAGTTTAATTCTTTCTAAATTTCATAAACTACAACAAGAAATTCATTAAAAATTACTTCGTTAATGTAATATCATTAACGAATTTTACGAAAAAGAAGACGTTATAAATATAAAAATTAATAAAAAAAAAATTATTTTAGAATTTTAAACTAAAATGTTTAAAGAAATTAGTATTGAAAATGTACGATTTACGATTGTTAAACAAGATTAAAATTAACGCACTAAATTTAGTTATTAATGCATACTTTAATTAAAAGCATAAAAACATATAACATTTAATAATATATTTTTCGAAAAAATTCTTGTTAATCGAACAAAATTATAATATTTACGACAAGAAGCTACTCGCTATTGTAGTCTTTCTAAAATTATAAAAAGTATATATCGAAAAATTATTAGAATTTACGATTCTTATAAATTACAAAAATCTTCTACATTTCACTACTATTAAATAGCTTAATAAAAGACAAATGCGATAATTAGAGCGACTTAAACAATACAAGTTTAAAATATAATTACAATATATTAGAGACAAAGATAATGACAAAGCAAACGCACTTAACAAAAGAAATAATTATATAAAAACGAAAAAGTCATTTAATTACAATATACTTAAGATTAACAAAAACAAAGCATTATTAGCAAACAAATACAAGTTGAATGCTATTTTACGAATACTTAGAGACAATAAGAAAAAGTTTCTAATAAAAAAAGAAAAACTTCAAATATTTATTAACAAATCGACAAATGTATAAAAGAACATCATGATAAATTATTAGAAAAGCACTTAAAAGTGATCAAAATTCTTTAGCTTTTACGTTAACATTGTTAGTTTTTTCAAATAAGACAAGTTGTTAAGATATACGTTAAACGATGTCTTAATTATTAACAAAATAAACATGATACATATGCAAACTATGACGAAATTCAATATTAAGAATTAATTTAAATCGTTATAAGATAAAGTTACGATAAACTTTATTATTAAGTTGTTTAAGTTAACGAATTTAACAATTGAAGACAAATATAATTCGATATTAATAATAATTAATAAGCTTATTAAGTATTTATATATTATCGCATGCAAAAAAAAGTTCATAGCAAAACAATTAAAATACATTGTATTAAATCGACTTATACGATATCACAATATATTTAAAGAATTAACTAGTAATAAAGACAAGCTTTTTACGTCTAATTATAAAAGACTTTTTTATTAATGTTAGAAACGAAACTTAAAATGTTCATTGTCTATTATTTGATCACAAATGATTAAATAGAGCGAACAAATTAAAGTCTAAAGTAGTATTTGAGACATTACGTCAACAATACTTTATAACAATTAAGTATTACTTCTATTTATAACTTAATTAATACTAAATGCAAAAAATTTAAATATTACTAAAATAACTTTATTCTTCGTCAACTATAATAGAGAATTTAATTTCTTCGAAAAAGAGCGAAAGCATTTGTCGACACAATTAGTTATAAAGAAAATAGCGACATTAAAAAAAATATACGATAATATCTCAAAAATGCAAAAGAAATTGATCAAATATTAAAACGAAAAACGAAAAACGACATCTCAATTAAAGAAAAAAAATATATATTTTTTTACGAAAAATCTTAAGATAAGAAAGTTAAACAAGAAATTAAATTATGTTAAAGTCGAATCGTTTCTCGTTTAAAAGACAAAAAGATTAGTTAATTACAAACTTGATTTATTCAAAAACGTTAAAGTATTTTTAATATTTTATATCTTATTGTTAAAATCAACGAATTTAATCACGTCTTTATAGAACACATTTTATTTTCATTTACAAAAAGAGAAACAATATAAGATTAAGAAAATTCTACAATAAAAAAATTAAAAATATCTTATTAAATAAAAAAAAATTATTTTCAAAAATACATAAAAGTTACTCAAGAATTTGAAGAAATATTTTAACAAATTGCGACGATTTCGCTAGCGACAAAATCACTCATAAGAATTGACAAAGCATTGAAAGACAAAAGAGCGAACAATAAAGAATTAATAATAGTATCGAATAGAGTTTTGAACGTCTTTTTAATACATTCGATCTCTCTTTTATTCTTTTCGATTTTTAAGATATTTTTCGATTTCGCATCATTTATATCTTTTAAACGACAAAATTAATATTTTTTTTGTTTCGTCTTTCGCGTAGTTCTTAAGCGCAATTTTGTTATTTTATCATTTAGCTTTTTAGCTTTTTGAATAGCTTTATTCATTCTTTGATAATTAGAAGTAAAATCGCATTTTTTATTCTTTCGATAACACTTTTTACACTTAAGATATTCTTTATTTACTCGACAAGATACGTCAAATGCGACATAGACTTAGACTGATCGCGTTGGGTCGAGTCATCGAGTTCGAGCCAGGTTCTTGGCTCGCCAAGACCTAGGTCGAGTTAGAATTTTGATATCGAAAAGTCGATTTGGATCACGATGTTGGTACCAAGTATTCGAGTTAAGTCAAAGGGTAAATATGAAGTACTTAGCGTATAACTTGGCTCGACTCGCCAAGACTCGAAAAATTTAGATTATTTTTGAAAAAGTGCATTAATCAACTTAATCAAGTTGATTAATTTAATTAATTTGTTTATAATATTATATAGTAATGCATTTAGGTAATGCATTTGTACGTTATTTGTGCGTTATTATTTTTAAACTATTTTTAGTAATTCAAATAATGCGAATTTTTTTAAAAATAGAAAATCTTGACATTTTGACGTCATTTTCGATTGCTTGGCGAGTCGATCGAGTCGAGTCAAGAAATCGTTGATTTGAGTCGATTTCGAGTTGGGTCACGATGTTGATATCAAGTATTCGAGTCGAGTTAGAAAGTTGATATCGAGTATTTGGGTCGAGTTAGAAAGTTGGTATCGATTCTCGACTCGATGATTAGTCTACATAGACTTAATAAGAACGCATTGTGAGAAGAGCGTACTTATAGCGACGATTAGCAACGAAATTGCGACGTTGTTCAATAAACAACTTGATTAACATAATAAGAAAAAATGAATAATTTCGAGACGAAAATTCTTGAAGAGAGAAGATAGTGTTACGAATTGCATGCTAATAGATACTATTTGTCGCGCATCGCTTTTCACAAGATAATTAAAAAGAAAAGATTTATTAACAAAATTAAAATAATTAAGATAACTTGATTCTTGAGCATCTTGAATTTCGAATTAAGATAATTAAGATAATTAAGATATTAAACATTTTAAATATCTTGAATTTTAAATGATAAAAAAGTATATAGCTTTCGAACGCGACTTTTTTATGAATTGTATTCAACTTATCTTAAGTCTTTACTTATTGTTACTTTGATTCATTAAATTACTTGTGAAAATTTATTGAACATAAGATTGTCTATAGTTGCAATTCTTGTTATCAAATAATTGCTTGCCTTGTCTAAAGACGTTTACAAATCTCTTTAATAACATAACTCGCTTTAATATCTCTTACGAAAGTACTAGCGTAACATTATCGTTTGCGATGAACTATTCTTTACTTGATGTTCTTGTTGAAGCTATACAAACACACGTAGTAGTGGAAGAATATGTTATCGTCAAGTCGCAATCGAAAGCAAAGTACAAATTTAATATAGTGACGAAAGTCGATATAATTTGCGAACGCGACAACGAATCACGACGCAAGTTTGAAGTCAAATAGAAGAAGATTGCTAGCATTAAATGCGATAATCTTCGCAATCTTTGCGATCTTTGCGATTATCAAAATAACTATTAAGAAGATTATATAAATCGATAACGATAACGAATTTGATGTAGACGACGATGATGATGCTAATTCTAATGATGATTAAATGTATGATCGAGATGAATAAGAAGGACGAGAGAAAATTACTTGTTTATCACCTAAAACAGATGCAATCTCGAGGGTAAATGCATGCTTTAAGAGGTCGATTTGACCTCTTAACAAGACGTTTAGATAAGCTCTATTTGAAGCTTCAATAAAGATGTAATTAGAGGTTGGATAGAGGTCAAGGAACATGGAGAAATTGCATGCATTTGGGCCAGAAACTAATGCTTTCTTAGACGATATTCTAGGTTAATAGACGATATAAATGATGCGCGAAGAGATGCGCAAACGATGATTTAATTAAATATTTAGCGCTTTCACAACGATTGTTGCATCTTGGTCTTATTTTTAGATTCTTAATCTTATCTTCTAATAAGATGCTTTTGATCAATTTTCGCATTTCTTGA